>Ga0247758_1000035_pt1 | contig 88569 bp, 93 predicted proteins | sample UWRJL156409C4_FD_180950 | JGI IMG/M metagenome (GOLD analysis project Ga0247758, IMG submission 180950) | Plant litter microbial communities from Arlington Agricultural Research Station in Wisconsin, United States - UWRJ-L156-409C-4 | ecosystem: Environmental > Terrestrial > Plant litter >... | reverse complement strand
GAGGAGAGCGCATGCGCCCCTATCTCGTGCGGCGAGCTGCAACAACGAAGCGGTGGCTCAGCTTGTTGTATTCGTAGGGCCTAGATGTTTCCAAAGATCGGATGAACCGCAGAGCTGCCGACTTCTCTAACAGCCTCAGTATTGTTTTTCAAGGGTCAAGTGTTTCGTTTTCTTCCAACCAGATGACTAGAAAAAGGGGTCCGCGTCGCAGAGATCACCGGTTCCAAACTCGGGCAGAGGATGGATTTAGAAACAATAACAATAGAGTGCACATGGATTCAGAAATCTCCGGGCTCGGGCATGACGTTTCGATTGGCGTCGCTGCATTAACTTCGAGATTGAGAATACCATCACCGCTGCAACCGAATCAAACCAGCCAAGTTGCCGCTGACGTAGCGAGTATCACTCTCGGGTGCAGCAGCCCAGGTTCCAGTCTCCTTGCAGGTGCTCCACTGCTTCGGCCAACTTGTGCCTTTTTCCCACCCCTCTGCAATGTTGCAGTGAGCGAGCGGGGTGATTCAATCTTGTCCTCCAGCGGCTTTACCTCAATGCTGCGTCTGTCAGCTGTCTGTCACATCTCACCTTCCCCCGTGCCCCTGCCAGAATCCTCCGGGGGACGAAAGCCCTGGCTCCCGGCGATTCACAGCGGGCGGCTTCTTAGATCCTTGGGAGCGAACTACGGGGCGGGCAGACCTTGCGACTCAGGGGGAAAAAGATGGCGCCGACATACGCGATATGTCGCCCCGTCACCGGCACCCCTCGACTTTTCCATGAATTTCTGTTTGCTTTTCTTCGGAAATTCGTGTTAGCGCCGCATTTATTCGATATTTGACATTTCGCCCTGTCTGCAGTGTATTTGATTTGTTTTAGTTCCTCAACTATTTGATAAGCAGTACTATTGGAGATCGCCATCCCCGCTTTGGTTGGCGTCTGTCAGCGCAGCTAAAAGATCAGTCAAATATCAATTTAAACCCCGAATAATTAGCGTTTGTTGGAGAGATCGCCCACCAAGAGCTGCGCGATGGGGTTGAACCGGGTTATCCAGTGCAGAGTTGGGGAAGAGGAGGGGGTGCACGTTAATTTAAAGCCACGTGCGCCACAGAAATGTCTATCCTCCACATCCAGAGAAAACCGACCTTTGGTAAAAAGGGAAAAGAGAAAGAAACATTACCGAACACCCCTTTCTTCTAAAACACGCAACCCTCATCCAACCTCCTTGAGGTCTTTTTTTCCTCCCTTGGAACCGCGCTTGGTTCCCCCCACCCAAAGGTGATCACGAAGGAGGGGAGACAAGTTGGGGGAAGAAGGGGGGGGGGGGCAAAGCACTCGAAGGCCGAAATGGGAATTCGAATCGTTGCTGCCTTTCGCCTCCTCCCACAGGTACGGTTCGTGCGGTTTTGGCGTTTCAAGTTTGCTCAGGTGGAAGGTGTGGTTACAGGCATTACCAGAGAACAAGGGTCTAAGCGTGGGGGAGACCCGTGACGAGGAGCGTGGGGTCGCGCCTTGATTGGCCAGACGCGTCTCCGGTTTGTGGCGCTTCGGCCGGGAGCGTCCAGCATGCAGCCCAGCGTTCCAAGTCCCGCACTCGCCCGAACGGCGAGCATTTGTCGGATGGTGCAAACGGCAGAGAGGCTGCGTCGCATTGAATGACACAAGAGGGGTAAGAGACTGTCGTGACTGTGACTGCGACTGCGTGTGATAGGGATTGCTGTTTGATGGATGGCTTTCTTTTGCGGTGGCTGTCAGACTGATCGAGGCAAACAAAAAAGAAAAGGCGGTTAAATATTTGCCTTCCTTACATAATATGACAGCAGCAAACTGGGAGCAGAATGCGATAAATCGGAAACCGCAGAGAGTCAGGGCCAAGCCAAGCTGAGTGCAGAGCGCAGAGCGTGCGGGTTATGCGAGATCGGTTTGCTGGTGGCCCTGTGTTACCCCGAATCAGCTCATCTGGTCTCGATGTGTACGTATCTCGGGGTGGACAGAGATTGGCGTGATTAAGCTCGTGGTAGCTAGCGTCCCGGCGCTCTGGGAAGAGGGTCCAGCCAACCAACCAGCGACCGCCCGTTCCCCAAAAACTGGTTTCGTTGCTGGGCTGTGGGCTGCCTCGCGCTGCAAAGGCTGTTCCTAACCCATGCTTTCTGGCGTACGTATTTACTGTGTACGCAGCGAGCAGCGAAAATCAGCTTTGCGGGAATCCTAGGGTCGGGGAAGCCAGGATGACGAAATCCGGCCTGGCAAGCAGGCCAGAAGACAAGCTCGGAAGGAGCAGAAAAAGAATGAGCACCCGGGGTCTGACAGCCATCTGGTCGAATCACAGCCCGCTACCTGGCTCTTAGCGTTTAGTAGTGTCGGGAGCGTGGTATTTTGATAGTCATCTCAGGCTGCATGCATAAGATGCGAGGGACAAAAAGATACAAGTCAGTTCCTTTTCCCAAAGTTACGGTTCTCGCCAGGCTAGTATGGATGACAATAGCGAGAGTCATTTACTCAAGAATCATTAGAGTGAGCTGCCGAATAGAGTTAGGATTGGTATCCGCTCGACGGCAACACCGGGGCAGACAGATGGCACAACCGGCGGTCCCCCGCGACGAGGTTGGAGGTCTCAGGGGAGTTCCGTGCTTGTCAGAGAAGAACGGATTATCAAACGGTCAGAAGAAAGCTGCTGTACTGTGCTGTTTGCTACCTACCTAGCCACGAGGCGCTGTCACGCAGTCCGCAGGGTTAAAACAGAGGCTCTGAGCGGAGGAGTTAGTATCGCGAGCATCTCATCGTGCATCCCATGCCGTTCATGTCTGTTTTCGGTTCAACACAGCCCGACGATTTCCTGCCCAGAGACGGCGAAACAAGTGGTCTGTTACGGCGCATCGACTGGCCCACCAGAGTGACCAAGGTTAGAGACAGGGCCAAGGGGTAATCTCGCATCGTCAACCCAGTGCCACGGCTTCATCACGCCGTCTGCATGGAAACCACAGCGACGGGTTACGTGGGGAGACAGCCGTCTGACGAGACCGGGGGGACGGTCCCCGGAATTCCTCTGGACAAGACCAGTAACCACATTTGGCAACCGGGGAGGGTCATCGCTCCACCGGAGAGGAAGGATGAGGATTCCGCCCGCAGGGGACCATGGCCGTGAGAAATTAGTGAGAGGATGAGAAAAGACCCCTTCGCGGTGGCGGGCAGCCCCTCGGCTAATGCTGTTCGGGGAAGGTGAGAGGCGTCGTGGGGTGCTGTGGTGGTCGACAAGGCCTCTCGTCTCGGTCGCTCGGTTGGTGAACGCTAGGTGGCTAGCCAGCCTGGGCTGGCTTCAGGAGACTCCTCGGCGTGGGGTGTCGGTTGCGCGGCGGCGGTGATGATTGGCCCCCAGAACTCATGTGAGGTCTTCGTCAACGGAGCAGAAGGAATCAGGAGGCCCATCTCCAGCGTCGACAGTAACAAGGCAAATGGCGGTGCGACGAAGTGCAAGTTTCGAGTGTGGCGTTGCGGGCTCCCGCAGTCCGTCCGGAGGCAAGCAGTCCAGTATTCGGTCGCTTGCAACGCTGTTGGGCTCCGCTGCTGTCCGAGGCTGGGAGGGGGAGGCTGAGCTGAGGTCATCCGCTGAAACGTGGCCAGCTCAGCGAGGGACAAAGACGGCAGTTGGTCTGGACGTCCGGCGTCTTGCAAGTCTTGAGCTCTTTGGCGACCGTGACTACTCCCGCCAGAGTCCGGCCCAGTCAGAATGCGTTGGACTGGAGGAAAGCCGCGCAACCGCGACGCCTGCCCACACCTTAGATCCGCCGTGTCTGCCTCACAAAAGGGAGCCACGGAGCCACAGCACAGCGCAAGCCCCAGGAGGCGACGTGATATCACGACCGGCTATGAGGGGATGAAGGATGAGCACCGGGCTGCTGGCCGCGGCAAACGGAGCCACCCGCCCTGTGACAGGCGGATCGCAGGTCAGCTGGCACAAAACGGGCACGCAATTGGCACGGTTGGGCCAGCGAGCGTCCACCCCGAGGCCAACATTGCGTCCTGCCAATAGCATCGCGAGAAATTCCAGCCACTCACAAGTCATCATCATAGCAGGTGTCAGCACAGCACGAGCTGCTGCCGCCGATTCGACCAGAAGCTATCGTGACGGGCGAATTGACCTCGCTGGCCCCCCGGCCGATATTGACGGGGGAATTCGCACAGCTCCATACAATTGGCGACGCGTGATGAGCAACGGCTGCGACTCGTAATCGAATTGCGCCGGCCGGAATCAGACTGGCCCATAGTCCGGATGCCGCTGGTCGCTCGGTATTTTTGGGTTTGATTGAATGACGATGGAAGTGGAAGACGCACGCGTGACGACCGCCCGGCTGGATGCCCACTGGCCGCCGGCCCAGCAATCCGCTGGGAGATGAGGGCTCCGGCTCGCTGGCCAGGCAAAATCAAGTGATACGTTGCGAGGGCAGGTGCCAGGAGGGGGCGAGCCGCGGCGAGCGTGGCGATTTGCGGGGAAGACGGGGCCTGGGCTGGCTCCCAGAGTCCCAGCTGGGGGGAATCTGGGACACCTGACTTGAAGGGGAGGCGGCAAGGCTTCCTCCTGACCCTTCACCTGGGGCGTTAGCTGTTGGCGTCCCGCTCGGAAGCGGCGCCGTTTCAGCGACGCACTGAGCAGATTCCGTTATAAACGATGGGGCGACGGCGAGGGCAACGGCAAAGCGACGAGAAGGCAAAGCGACCAGCCTCCGAGCAAACGGTGTTGAGCGTCAACCGGGAGATTTCCCCGGAGGTCTAACCCAGCACGGCCATCTAGACTTCTTCAGGGCAATGGTGCCTCTTCGGGCTCTTGGCGACGCGCCAGCGTGACCATCATTCCTTTACAGGTATTAGCTAAACGTTCTGGGAAATCTCTTCCCCTGTGCGGTGCAGCCGTTTGCGACACCCGCATGATTCATGGGGCCGAAAGAGCACCCGAACCCCACATGACGTCTCTGCCCTAAGAGGTCTAGCTCGGAAGTTTGGCGCCAACTGCTTCGGGCACTACTTATCCTGGCTGGCTGCCGTTTGAAGCAAGCGCGGACCTGCCCACCCCTTAGTCCCCAGGTTCCTGCACTCCAAACCTGTTCATCCCTCGTCCTCTGATCCGTAGCTCTCCGTCCAATTCGTGATGACATGTGTGATAACTGCATTCACCGTGAGTAAGAAGACATGGTTCGCATTGAGTTCTCGTAGCCTCTGGAACCGTCACGTTCACCAGGGGAGAAGGGGAGTAGATTTGGCAGCGTGGTAGAAGAGAGAGTGGCTGAGAACCTCTGACCGGTACTTTTCACACCCCCGCTGCCCCTGTCCTCCCAGGTTCATCCACCTTTGCCCAAGATCCTCCGCCACCACCCTCCACTACGAGCGCCCCTGTCGAGCTCTCCTGGTACGTCGGGAACTTGTGAGGGCTTGTACCTCTACCGGCCCATGGCGCGAGTACCCCGGTACCTCTTGTAATTGGATTTGCTCACCACCTGGGCCTGTGGCCCATCCCACGCTCCGCCAAAGCACCCAAAGCACCGCACACACAGCCCGGCCTACAATTACACACCAACATCCGCTCCCCACCATCACCTCCCTTCCTTTCTCAGTCCTGCGTCTGCACAACTACGGCTTCTCACCAACATACCAAATCGCCAAAACTCACCAGCGCGATACAGAAGATCACATTCAGAGCCATTCGACTATCGACGACCCAAGGTCAACAGTCCCACCCAGCACCACACGCACCTTCCCAGCTGCACGGCGCACACGAGAAGACCCGCCGCCCGCGAAAGCCACACGAGTGTTGAGTAGAAGTCTACAGCAACAAACTCTAGTCACGAACCGCGACGACAGCGAATACCAGCGCCGTCGCCCGAACCCTCGAGCCCCGTACTATCACAACGCTCGAGCACACACGGAAATCGCACCGGCTGACTTTAGCCCGCCATCGGTGCAGAGCTGATCCCCACCCCGGATCGCACATTTCAACCCTGAGAGAAAAGACACCAGCATTCAAATCCGAACCGACATTCGCGATCGTGTCGCGAAGACGTCGGCATAATTCGCCCTGACCACAACCCTTATCCTGCTCGAACTCTCGAGCACTCACCCGCCAATTATGCCGCTATCTTTAGAAACGCCCGTACTACAGGTGGATGCCAACATGATCCATAAGGTGGACACAACAAACCCCGAGAACCTTTTTAGCATGTGGACAGGTGAGTTTGGGACGCCGCCTCACGGTTTGTGCCTCCAACTTTGCTGACAAAATGTGACAGTCTTTGCCAGGTGTCGTGACTCAGTTGCCCAAGGCAGAAGACTAGAGAACCTCAGCTGGCGCCTCTGGAACAGGGAGACGTTCTGCTGCGAGAGTGGAGAGTCTTTCACGCAGTATTCAGCGATCACCCAGCCGAGACGCATCGAGCAGAGCCGTGACGTTATTTCCGACGACCTCCCCCAACTTTCAGGAAGCGTCGACTCGGCCTCGGACGAGGAGGCGGTTGACTTCACTTCAGAGTCAGCCCCGCTGGACATCCTGCGCCCGCGAATACGAAGACAGGACTCGTGCGCCAGCAGCCGCAGCCGCGGAAAGGAACGGCACATCACTTCTGACGACCTGGAGAAGATGGTGGTCTCCATAGTCGAAGCCAAGGTGCCACTTAACGCCCCACTTCCTAACATCTCTCTCTCCCCACCCGCCCAAGAAAAGCCCTCGCACTCCCCCGAGCCCGAGCGCTCCGGTTCAACGACCACGGAGTCGCCCTGCGAGACTTCCGAAACCCCCTCAATGGAATCTCTGCAACCTGCAGAGCTGTCCGAGTCGGCATCACAGACGGGCACAATTGTCACGCTAGGCTTTTCGCCCACCGCTCGCTCGGCTTGCCGGATCACCTCCCACCTTGCGCAGGTATCTGCCTCGAGCGCCATTCCGGAGCCAAATGATGCCCCTGCCCCGAAGATCGTGCAGCCTAAGAAGCAGCAGGCCAAGTTCGAGGTCGGCGGCTCCTCCGGTTCGGGTGAGGACTCGTACACCGACCGCAGTCTCGACTCCAGGAGACAACCTGTCCCGCAACCCAAGAGAGCTGTCTTCCAGATCGGGCGGGAATCCTCCGAGGCCGAGAACTCACTCAAAAGCGCTCTGCACCCAGCTCGACAAGGCTCTCTGCTGAACGCGCAAAAGAAGACTGCATCGTTTAGCAACCAGGTCGTCACACAAACCTACCCTACCTCGGCGATCAGCGATGGCGAGCAATCCGATACCGACTACGTCGATGAGAGCGCGATTGATGATGACGACGACTCGTCCGACTGGGAGGACTCGGTTGAGGAGAGTGGCAAGTCGAGCGTCGACGACAAGTTCAATTTCCAGCGTGTCGATTCGAAGCCCGACCTCACTTCTCGTCGATCTTTGATCACGCTCATGCTCGCGCAAGGCAATCGCTCCCAGAGACTTGGTAACAACGCGTCGCAGTCGACCTCTGCGCTTCCCCGCGCTCGCAACGCGGTCAACGGTCCCTCAATGGTCAACTCCCCCAACGACTCTGACGAGGCACCACTCATGATGAAGCGGGGTACACGCGCGCCGCCGATGCGCCCGATCAATGAAGTCCCCCGGTCATCCGCGCAGCCTATCAACGTCACTGCCACTGGCATCAACCACCAGGCAGCGCTCTCTCCGAGGACAACGCGCCGCAATATGCTCGCCACGGAGCTGACCGAGTCCCTTCGAAGACAACTTCTGTGGGAGCGGTCCCAGAAGAGCTCGACGGCCAACGCAGTCCTCAAGCGCCGCCACACATCGCAGGATGTTGCCAACCTGAAGCAGTACCCTGAGAAGCCATACATGAACAGGCAAAACAACGACGCGAACAGCGGAAGCTGGGACCAATACTTCAATAAGGACAACTTCACCGGCTACCACGCCCAGGGCTGGTAAACAACACCCCAAAAGTACTTAATAACTAGTCAACGATACCCACAACCCCGTCTAAATACCCACTACTACCTGCATATATCCCGACACGTCTGTTACCAAGATACCCAGAGGAGGAGGCGACGACAATGCATCAGGCAGACAGTATAGCTGCCGTGTATACTTGATTAAGCATTGCGAGGGAACTACTTTTATTCTTGACGATATGGTGCATGACCCGGTTGGTGTTCTGTTTTCGGCGCCGCGTCGACGGTCGCATTGCATTGCATCAATCCGACCAAGATTCCTAATTCATCATAACGGCATCTTGGCCTGGTCGGATGGTCATTCATGGTCACTGGTTCTGGAAATATGGGAACTGGCAGCATGGTTGTGACCGATGTTTTACAATGGCGATGGCATCACTGCCCTTATTCCAGGGGCGGTCAATTTCTTCATTTCTTTCAGTTAATTCATCAAGCGGCGCGTTTCTGTTTTATATTTTCGTCTCATCAATGATACCACGATGTGTGCGGAGGATGGGCATTTGTTTCTTTCGGCTTGTAATCTAGGCTCGAGGGGCCTGCTTCTCTCGTAAGCAGGGCGAAGAGAGCATGGTTAGGAAGGCGCGAGGTCAGATGATGCCTCGAGTGGAAAGGGGGGGAGGAGTGGTGGGAAAAGCGCAACGAACGAGACGGGCTGATGACCATGGCGCAAAGGGGAGAACCCAAAAAAGCTCCCATATGATAAAAAGGGGTGGGAGCGGAGGGCAAAACCTCGTTGGGAAAAGCAAAAAAGCAAAAAGATCATAAAGACTGGGAAAACAACAGCCAAAAACAGTCTAAAAATTATGAACAGGCATTCTCAACTAAAACCATCGTGTGTCATCTGAGTGCCATTGTATGCGTGACCTCTGGAGATGTAGAAGATTTTGAGATTGGGTTTGGCATCGTTCGGATGAAGATGGACTGTGCACAGGCATGTGAAAGGTTTTTGGGCGGTTGATGGAGATGTCGACCGCCAGTCCACACTCTCAGGAGAGAGCTACGGGCGAATCGATCGAGCCAGCGATCTGCAGTACTGCTTTTGTTTTCCGGAGTGGTGGTTTTCGACATTCTCCGTTGCTCTCACCGAACATTATTCATTGATATGAACCCTCCCCTCCCTGTGTGGCCTCTTTTGTTTTTCAAGTTTGGTTCTATGTGCATTGGTGTGTATCGGTCGGGTGTTGGGGTGTGTGGGTGTGGGTGTGTCGGTCAGGGCCGATAATTGCCGCCGCTCCATGCCCCCCAAGTCAAGATGGCTGGATTCATGCCAGCAGTCAGATGTCAAGGTGGGATGGATGATGATGACCCCTCTTTTCCCCATCTATCTTTGCTGTCGCTGCTGCGGGCGGGTGTTGTTCACTGCGTTAGGTAGGGATTGTACAGGAGGGATAGGCATCACTTTCATCGCATAGGTATTCTACAACGGGTTGTCTAGGGAGCTTATTTTGGCGGGGGAGGGTGCATTATCCGATCTTTTTTTCTGCTCGTCCGTCCGTCCCATTTATTACTACTGTATGAGAATGCACTCCGATCTTTCAGCGGCGCCCATTTAAATCTTTATCTTGCGGGTGGGTGCGCCATCTTTTGCCAGCCGTTGGCACCTAACTAGGTACCTACTTGCGTCTTTGCAGCAGTCTGATGTAAGAATATGTTGATTTATTGTTGCTAAAATCATACTTCTTTTTTCCATGGTCCGTACCGCCAGCGTTTCTTCGATACTGCGGACCGGCAAAGGGGGAGGGAGTCACCGAATACACTTGTTGGCAAGAGTGGAGAGGAAACCACTGGGCATTTACTTATATTTGCTACCACACCAATGCATCCACTTCTCGATAAAGACGCCTTTGCCGTTCGGTACCTTACCCGATCTCACAGGGGAAGCATGTCAGAAATCAGGGCGCTTATTACCTACATTTGGTCCCGGTATGTGGGCGGCATGGACGCTTGCGAGAGGCGCGGCTGACGCAAACTAGGTCAACATATTTATATGGGTAACCCCCCTCTCCACCATTTTGCCGGCGTGCGACATCGTTCGTTCTGGAATGCGGGTCTGGATTTCCTGCTTACCCTCCTTTTCTGGTGTTTTCGTGATTACCCATCATGACGTCTTAGGGTTCGAGACAAGACAAGTTTAGGTCCGTTTCGCCAGGGCACCCCCTATTCTTTGTTTGGAAACTGCCTTCACTCGTCGGCGGCAAGTCTGGATAATATTTTGCTGTGCAATTTAACGGTACTTTCCCCCTTGTACTCCCTACGGCGTAGCAAGGCTCAACGTGATATGGGAAGCAGCTGAAGAGGTTGAACGGTTGCGGACATGGGATGAATGCATTCAGGGTCAAAAAGACCGCCTTGCACCGCCACAGCCACACCAACTGGACGGGGATGATTGGACTGGACTATTAGGCGGTCTCCGAGCACAATGCAGTAAAACGAAATCAACATATCTTGTCGTAGTGGAAAGTGTTGTTGTTGGGACGGCGGGTAGGCAAGACGAGCATCCGCAATGTAGCCCGTGCAGCCGGTGGGTAACGAAGGTAAATTGGCGGTCTGCTCTTAAATGCAGGTGATCCACGCAGCAAGGCTCGTTTGGATGCAGAACATTGCTCGGCGGGGTGGGTACAGTGTCATCGCTGCACTTCAGCTGTCAGTCGTGTGTAGGTAGGGTCCTCGCTCCCCTTCCCTTGGAGACTGACGCAAGTCACCGCGGGTCATGCTGCCGCGGCCTAGGCCAGGCCTCAAACTTCGCGTCAGGCATTGCTACTGTGCCGTTGTTTGGGGTGAGCACTGTTTGAGACTCTCTGAGTTGGCATCTGTCGTTGGCCAACCCCTCTTCCCCGCCCGTGGCATGACAAACAAAAAGCGAACAGAGTGCGAAGAAAAAGGCCTCACCGCCTTGGACGTGGGAACCCCACGGGCCACGGACCGAGATTGTCCGGCTAGCAGCGAGTGATGGCGGGGCTCAGCCGGGGCGTGTGCGGGCGGGCGCGGGCTGGTCGGGACACGGCGGCACGGACGGGAAGTCGATTTGGGCTCAAGTGAGGAATTACAAGTTGCAAGTTGGTGCGAATTGCGATCGATTGCAACATCGCCGCGGGGCAGCCGCGCATCCCTTTTCACTGCCCTTCATCGGGAATGGTCTCTCGTCACCATATCCGCGTGCGGTGGGCGAGTGGACTGTGGCACCAATCGCCAGCTGCGTCACCAAAACAGCTACCCGATCCAAAAAGCCTCGCGATCTGTTACGGGACGAGATCTCATCCCTTTCCTTTCTTCTTTCTTTTTTCTCCTTCTCTCGATGTCTAAGACTTTATCTCCCACTTTATCTTCCGACGTACATCTAGGTCGACGAAAAGTAACAACACGGAATTGCAACCCGGGGATTGGTTGCGCTGAGCTGAAGTCTCAAATCCGGTTTTGTGGTTTTCGCTCTGGGGACTAGGTGACGCCAAGACCTAGCCAAACTGTTGGTGGTCCGTTTCGCTTCGCGACAGCCCTGTCAAGACACGTTGTTAGGCCGCATCTCCAAGTGGATGGTGCCCTATCGTAGAGGAACTGCGGAGAGGGAGGGCAGAACGCGGCTGTGGGGGCGGAATAACTCTGGTCGAGCGCCTCACAGCTGGGGCTTCAAGGTGTGTGGACCTGGAAACGCTTCGCTGGGGTGCATCTAACGCATGAATATCAACAACTGTCGGTGAAGTCACCGCCCTTGTACCCGTCCGTGTTGCGGGAGATGCTGCGGGTAGGGCAGCCATAAGACCTTCTGTCTATCAATTGTCTTGAGTAATCCCCGAGCACTGCGTCCGAAGCACCTGGAAAGGAGACACGTCAGACCTCTGAGGTGCCAGCTCCGGGAAGAAAACAAAATGAGGGTTTGAGATCCTGCCCCGTGTGATATCTGCCCGCAAATCCAATGAGGAGCACCGTCACAGCTCGACAGCCGCCGTGACGAAACTGATGAGCCACCCCCCGTTTGCGCCGGCGCGCCAAAGGCGATTGTTGCGAATATTAAGGTACTTAACTGGTCGCTAGGCCTGCTTATCAGATCACAACAAGGCGCAATCGACAAGCCCACCACCGTTTCCGCCCGCTCTAATCTTGGACGTGAACGCTATGCTCCGATACAGGCAGCGGGGTGAGCGCAGGCCTGGGTGTGGGAACGAGGGCGAGGTGAGACGCATCGGTGGCTTGCAGCTGCGCAGTGACAGCTTGGCCCACCCCTGTCTGTTTCTTTGTGCTGGGGAGGCCTGGGGACGCGTCCGGTGGAACGATTTTATTATTCGTGTTTAAATCGATTTTATCGCCGTCGGGATTTCCTTGGTTATCGTGAACAACTCATCAGATGGATGCAACTCGGTTGGATCGCAGTAGCCCCGGCGCGGGAAGCCGACATGCGAGACAGTAAAGCCCCGCGTAACGATGGCCCGTGATGGAGGGGGCGGAATACCCGCGATAAGGCTTATCGGGTGCATGAGGGTTGCGGCTTCCAGCTAGCAAGTTCGCAAATAGGAGGCTGGCACTGGCACGAAGCCCGCTCACCGACTTTTATGACTGCATTTCGCTCGCGCTGCCCGCGTTGTGTGTGCTGTGTGCGCCTGTCCGTCGCCTCTGGCTCGGCTGCTGGCTGAGTGGCTTCTCTCCTCCGCATCGTCATATCGCTCGCCATCGGGCGCCGCAACGCTGTATTCACGTATCCATTGGTCATCGCCAGCAGACGTTTGTTTCTGGCCTCGCCGCGCGACTTCCCTGGTACTCAATTCGCCGTCCGCGCGCCGTACCAGGGAGAAGGAAGCAGTGGCGTGAGGAAGTCAACGGCCCTTCATGGCCGCTGGATCGGGGTCGTAGCCGTTACCAATGGCTCCGATCGGAGGTGAGCCGGCCTTCGGGTCGTATTCTTGCTCCTTGGGAACTACCGCCGGCTCGTGTCTGGCGTCTCATTGGCCCGCTGCCACACACAGTTCACAGCAGATATACAACACAGCAATTACTTCCCGCTCGCCGCACGTCACATATCAGATCCCCAGGGCCCTCCTCTACCAATAGCTTCTACATCAACCCCTCCCAGCCCGTCCGTGTCAGGCATCGGCGAGAGGAACACGAAGGGCCAGCACAGAAAGACCATGAAACCTCGACGAGGCGGACCTTCTCTCCTAAGTTGGGCATCCACCAGGACAGCATTCAGTATGCAATCTCGACGATTCACAAGCGAAGCCAACCCCCATACGTATCGGGCCTTTATCGGCCGACGGTGATCACGGTGGGCCTCGCGGTTAGGGGAGATGGGGCCTCGGCTTGCGTGGAGCTCCGGGAACAAGGCTCCAGTTTTAGAAGCCTTCCAGAAGCCTTTAACCCGGTTTCACTCCACATCAACCTCGTGGCAACTAGATATCGCCGAGGTACTGAACCCCTTCCGTCCTCTCCGGCTCATTTGCTATTTTGCGATCCACCGCCGGTGTACTTGACTCGTTCGGCGACCTCGTTTCAATCCGGGGCACCTGTCAGGAAGGTCACCGTGCTCACCTGAACCAGGGGTACTTCGCCCCAAGTCACGGTGACGATGCGCTTCTCTCCCTTCGGCCCTTTGCCCTGCGGTACCCACGACGTCGCCAACTTGGCTGGAGCTTTATCCACTATCCAGGGCACCCAGGGGTTGGCGGTTTTGTCTTTACAATCCCTCCTCTTTGCTCCAGTTCGTCTGTTTTGGCGAACCGATCAGCACGACCATTCAATGCACTAGCGAAATGGCCCGGCTAGGCTGTTCGCACTACTTGCCGAGGACCATGACTTTGTTTGCCCTTGGCGACGTCGCGAGTTCCCGGTTTACCACCCATGGACCGAAGCTTTTCTCGCTCCAACAGTTTCGGCATTTCCGACAGCTCGTCCGTCAGAACCCCGGCCTTCGGAATCCGGGGAAGTAGAGGTACTGAGACTACAAGCTTGTCTCCCTGAAACCGAACTCATCACGGTTCGCAAATCAACGATAACAACAAGTACGCCCCCATTGTCGCGTGGTCCGTAAAACATTTATCGCCGGGGGATACCAAAGTTGGTATAGCCGAGTCTGAGGTCACGCGCGCATTCGAGCATGTCCTTGTTGACGAACTTCCTCGTATTAAACGGTTTTGAGGCGTTTAATTATGTCTATTTCTGTCTGAGCTTCACTAAACAACGTTTTTTCCTGGCCGTTATACCCCAATTGAAGAGCCACATTATGCAGTAGCGCTGGGTGGCGGTAACCCATGTGGCAGCTCAGGGGAAGCGGACCGGTGTGTGGCATCAAAATGGCGGACGGCAAAACGGAGGTGAGATCATAGCCGAACTCAAATTCAGTCCCAAGACCCCAGATCTTCCGATCCCCTCTATTTCACAAGCCTGACAAGCCATGGCCGAGCCCAGTGGGTCATGTATTTTCGGGCAGAAGGTTGCCTGGCCCTGTCTCTAGCATTGGTTTCCACGTGGGAGAACCACACAAACAGTATCACATGTCGGCCGGCTGTGGTGATGCTATTTTTCTCTAGTAAAATCCAGAGCCGTTCAACTGTCACGATGATGAGCCAAGCGCGGGGAAGACCTGACCCGCGCCGAGCCCCGCCTGAGGCTTTAGGGTCAGTGACCCCGTGGGCGTCGTCAGAGAGCATTCAAGTCCTGGATCGGTGGGATCGAGACACATGCTCGTGGCAACTCGGACAGTGGGTGAGGGGCTGGGAAACTCCTCTGTTCTTTCTGGGAAGGCCGGCGGATAATGCATAGCCACTTGTGGCCTGGGCGGGAGAGGATGCGGGGGGGCTTGAAAAGGGGCGGCTCATGTTTCGATACCCTAGCTATTGCAGAGGGGAAGTACTGTTCGGCTTGCTTGTGTAGGTTAAGAATACGAATTATGGGCTACTACCAAATTAAAAGTAGTGCTGTCCCCGATGGTGCATTGGATCTTGCTGTAGTCATAGAGCTACTGGTGAATCATTGCTTCAACACCGCACGCTATGTCATCCCCCAATGCAACTACCGCTATCGACCCTGCTTGTTGATGGGCATCTACCTTACCAAGAATCAGCTGTGCCATTCATAGGAGACCCAGAGTCTCAAACAATTTTTCGGACAAGCTATTAGCCAGTTTGATGGAGCTGGCCTCTGGTGTCTAATCACATACAAGTATTGACGGAGAAGTCGGCCGAGAGGGTGACGAGTACACAGGATTGAACGAACCCCAGAGTATTGGCCGAGTGTGGGGTCATAGTACTGATCTACAATGCAGAACCGAATCTACGAGCGAACGCGCAAGCTAGGTTGGCATCATGGCGAATTATTCCCACGGTGAACCCCAGGGTCGAAAAGGGGCAAGTAAACAGTAAACATCACCAACTCCACCGTCTCAACCAGAACCACAACAAAACTTCCTACATCCATCATCCACAGTATTCAGTGGAAAGAAAAATTATTTCTCACACCCCTAGAATAGAACTCTTGAGCTATCCACCCCCTAGACAAGATTCATATCAGACTCACCTAACGGCACAAGCTCTCTCCCGCCTAAGCTGCCCTATCTCAATTCAACTACAGCTTGGCAACACTTGCGCTACGAAGGCTTAGGCCAAAAGAAAGGCAGGGTCCCTCTTCTCTATGCGAAAAGGCGTCGTGGAAATCCTCACACGGTTGTGCTTTGGAACATGACCTACCTCGTTACCTCACAGACCTTGGCGGGCCATATGCCTCATAAAAGTCCTTTATTCCATTGAATAAGCTGACAGAGGATGCAGAAAGGCCTTTTCAGGATGCGAGTTGGTCCACGATGATCAAACCCATGGGCTGGCTGGGGGCCTTTTCTTCTGTTGGCCAGGACCTTGGTACTTATTCCTATCTCTACAAGGGCGTCTCGACATCTCTCGTCACCAATGTCAAGCCTGTCGGCCCCGTATCCAATTACAGAACTCGGCAGACCTGGTCCCCTCCCCTCCCCTCTTCCTCTCCGACACGGGAAGGAGCCCTCACATGGTCCTCGAGTCAACAGGAGAGAGTACCACTAGCAAAGTCCCCAGCCACATTTCTCCTCTCTTGTCTAATCCATCGAAAGATGGTAACGAGAGCTCAAGCTTCCCATCAGCCATCCATCTTTTCCCCCTCTCCTCCTCCATCCCTACTACCCGCCGGCGTCTAGAGCGTAGCTTCCGCATCGACACTTCCTCGTGTGCAAAGCCTCGAGCCAAAAAAGACAAGCGTCTCTCTTCTCCGTGCGAGAGTGTATTACGTACCAACAGGGAATCCTGACTCAGTCTGTGCTGGAATATCAGGCTGGCTGGCTGGTTCCATGATAGATAGGCCGCCACTGCGTCGTGAAAGGCCCTTTCAGAACATAAAGCAAGCAGGCCCTCTCGCAATGGGAGATGGCCTGCCATAGTTATAACCATGTGCAGTCTTAACAGTAGGATCACATCTTTTGTACTAGCTGAGGGGACCCTTTCTTTTGGCCCGAGCCGTTGTATATACATCACTCTACGTTGTGCTGGACGCTCTCGGGGTTATGGGATGCGAAACTCACTAAGGTTGGCCAAACCCTAATACATGTTACACCTACAGGGACTGTCTGCTCCCGACTGATATTGAAATTATCGGGGAGGTGGTTGGTCTCGACAGTCATGGGGCATATCTACTCGCCAGCAATGATGACGCCGAGTTCAGAAACCTGTTTTGCCAGCACCGGACACAGGATTTTCGATTGGCGTTTACTGAGCGCCATGACTATCTCAGCAAGAACACATCGCTTGGGCGTCGATCATGGAGGACTCATGGGTAAACATCTGACTCATTAATTTGTGCACCTGCGGCCACTATGGCTACTGGATGCTCGAGTAGACGTACACGTAATCATGCATAAGAAAGTAGAATCTCGTTACACATACACAATACCAGTAGCCCGATCCAACCCGAAACCAAGCACTCGTGATGGAACATCCGTCCATGCCTGTCCAAGGCCCCAGAATAAGCGAAAGCATGTCCTATATCCATCGCCTTTTGTCATCAAGGAAACTGGAAGCGCAGAACAGGATAACGGGAGAGAACCCGATGACCGAAACCCCTTACACCCAGCAAAAAAAAAAAACGTAGAACACTTTTGTAAGTCCTAAAGAAAGAAGCCGCGAGAACATGGAACGAGTGCACCCGTTATAGTGTGCTGTTTGCTGTTTTCTGGGTAGAGGCAACCGCGACGGCCACATATCGAGTGTTTTGGTGGGTATCCATTCAAGACTCCCCGATAAGGCCTTTATGTCATGAAGCCACCTTAAAGGTCCACAGCTCCCACAAGCTGCAATATTATCAGCTGCAGAAATGTCGACCGTGGAGTCACTGGCCGCAGAGCTATCCGCCATATAGTTATCATATGCTCGTCGGCCTCATCTTCTCACTCTGTTCAAGGCGGCTTTGATCCCGGAACGCGATTTCTAGTAACGGCGCTCGTAGTCGCGCGGGGGGTAGGGCTCCCGGGGGTACCCATCACGGGGCGGGAAGTCCGGCGGCGGTGGCCGGCGTTCGTACGAAGGGGGTCGCCCATTCATGTACGGATCAGGAGGGTACTCGCGAGGGGCGCGATACGGATCGTCATAGCGACGCGGCGGGGGATAGTCTTCAACAGGGCCACGACGCGGGGGAGACCGGTAGCCACCCCTTCGGTCCTCGTAGTAGTCACGCCGGGGCGGCGAACGGTCGCGGTAGCCGCCGTCGCGATAACCGGCATCCCTGCGGGGAGGGCTGTATCCGCCAACCGGAGGACGGGCAACAGGGCCACGACGGTAGTCCTCATCCCCAGCCGGCGGGTAGGCACGGCGTGGAGACCGAGATCGAGCACGATCGCCGCGGGGAACGTCAGGCTGGGTCTAGTTGAACAATGAGCAATTGGTCCTCCAATGCGAGAATGGGAAGCCCTACGTTTGCCACGCAATTGACGCGAGCGCCCTTAAAATCACGCGTGTCAAGCTTCTCGACGGCGGTTCTGAGGTCCGCAGCAGTCTCAAACTCAACAAATCTATGCTGCAAGTCAACCAACATACCATACAAGACGAGCCAAAAGCAGAGACGTACCCTTCACCATTGCCATTGCGGCCGGTTTCGGAATAAACAACGTCGAGGCCAGATTGGCGGGCGAAATCTTTCAGATCCTATATCCAGAGTCCATGTAAGTCGGAGTCCAGGATTTGGGTCGTTGGCGTTATCCCATGCGAATGAACCAGTGATCAAATCCGGTAAAGCCAAGAGGGTCAGACATGCTGACATTAGCTCGGGGCAGTTGTACCAGCCCAATAGAAACACAAAGCAGTGAGAACGCAAGGGAGGGTAAGCTCCGCATCAACACGAGCGAGGAGTACCGGGAGCTATGCATACTGGGATGCTAGCAACCTCCAACCCATAAAGGCCTTCGCTGTGGAAGTGGGCGGAGTGAAGCCCCGAACCGGTTGACCAAAATTAACGGACCGAGGGAGCACGGCCCGTTCCAAAGCCTTGGGAGGGAAGAAATATCCATGACTGAATCCGCGGAAAAGGAAGTGGGAGATTTAACAGACCTGCCAGGAAGTATCATTGGGGAGCCCGCTGATCTGCATGCGATGCGGAGTGCGACGAGGCCGGGGAGCCGCGTTTCGGTCATTGGTAAACCCATTTGGCTCACGATGGCGAGTGCCTCTGGCAAACTGGACTGTCAAGCGCTCACCCATAAAGTCGGATCCATCTTCGAATATTTGATTAGCCAGGGAACAGCGGGTTTTGGTCATGGTAACCGGTGGTATCCATGGGAGGGCCGCAACGTACGAAAAGCTGGTGGGACGGAATCGTGGTCAGCTGACAGGTCCGATATAGATGCCACGCGGGTGGAGCGCGGGGGGTGAATGAAGCTTACCAGGGACGACATCTCTCGCGTCCATCGCATCCTTGTACTCGATGAAACCGAATCCGTTCATGAGCTTGATCTCGGTGATCTCGCCAGTGCCATGGGTGGCAAAATGGGCCTCAACATCGGCCTTGGTAGCTGTCGACAGCAGTCAGGCGCCGCCTTTAACGGTACAGGCCGGGAAGGGGTGGATCCATCCATCCAGCAGCCTCGGGGATGAGCTCACCATTCCGGGGCAGGTTGCCCAGGTAGAGGCGCGTCGACGACACCTCAGTCATGGTTGCGGCCGGGGGGATTGTCCTCAGGCTAGCAGCAGGTAAATTCGGGGAGAGAATAGAAGACCGCTGAGATGGTTCGGGGGGGTGTCTTCTTGTACTGATGGATGACCCGGTCTGGTGGGTGGGGTTGTGATGGGAAAACGGTTGAGGTGGGCGTTTGGATGCGCCGCCAAAAGCCAAAGCCAAATTCCTGAGTTGCAAGCCTTGGAGCCTCGCGGCTATCGCAAACTTGGTTTCCAGGCCGTGAGGCGCGCGGTGAAGGGAGGCCAAGTATAAATACCAGGGAACGTCGCGGATGGGGAAAGGCCTCGCTATTCAGTCAGTCGTTTCACGGAGGAGCTCATGCGACGACGACGATGATGATGCGAGGGGAGGGGTGTGATATGGGAGGTAGGAGGGAAGGAATGAAAAGTCGGCCTCGCACGTTGCGACCGGGCGAGAAACCCACGGGCAATGGATGCGGGTCCACACTGACTAGCGCTAAACCGTCGAATGCAGTTAGCGAATTAAAGGAAAGCCGCAAGCCACGGCAGTCCAGTCGTCGCGCGCTCACACCCGCGCCAAGCCCTGTCTTGGCCAGGACTCGCCCGCCTTTTACATCACGCAGCGAACCAGCAATCGCCCGACTTCCAGAGGGGGCTGCATGCCGCCTCATCCAACGTTGTGCAACATGCTCAATGGATTCTGTTTCTCCCATCCGCGCTGGACGCCCAAACACAGCTCCATTGGGTCCCACAAGCGTAGTGTGCATCTAGACTTTTGTCCAGCGCCTCCAGGGTCCGTAGCCCTGTCCCCAGAGTAGCCGTTGGCCAGCTGTCGAGGACCAGCCAGCCTGTCTAGACCTCTCCTCGGCCCTTGACATCGCGGCGACTTCGCTTAAACACGACGGAATTCCATTTGTCGAAGGAAACCACACATGCACGGAGTTCTCGATGCGTCGCTATACGCTTCTCTACTCCCTGTCATACCACCGCACATCGCGCTTCGGGGTACTTGCAAGTTGCGCACCTGCACTTTCGTCCACTCAACACCACTGGCAGATATGATCTCACCCCCACGTCTTCGCACATTACAACTCCATGTAGTCAGTCAGCCATCCACCTCCGCCCTTTGAGACAGCACCAAGCTGTAAAAGAACGCTCCAACGCCGTTGCTATGCAGCTAAATCCCCGTCGCCCCATCATGCCTGCACCCTTCTCCGCATTAGGTCTCGTCAAATAAGATATCGATAACTTCGTCCAAGAATGTAAACGCCAGATGGGCACTGTGTCGCGAGGTCAGCATGTCATCCATATGAACCGCCAGCAAAACGACCGAGGAACTCACTTCAGCCGCGCATTATTCAATGTGGCAAATATCCTCCTGCTAGCTGCCTGCGCGTTTAGCCTTCCGACCACGTTCCCAGCAAGGTCAGGCACAAGAGTTGCGAGCATCAAGCTCGCCTCGGTCCGAGTCCGGGCCTTGTCGGCAGCGGTCCTGGGTTTCTTACCCCCTGCCCCCTCCTTCGCGCCAGTCATCGGTCTTCCCCCAGGCCAGAGCCCCTCCTTCAGTAGGCCGACGTACTTGAGCACCGCTTCCTCCTGTAGCAGCATCTTGACATTATCCCTCAGCTTCCGCTCGATGGTGCCACCTAGTAGCTGATGCAGCACCACCACCACTGCTCTGCCCCTCAGCCAGTTGTTTCCGCGGTTGAGTTCGAAGACCTCGAGGAAGATGTCGCAGATGGGCTTAACAAACGGCTCAAGCTCTCTGCTCTCAAATGCGTTGAGCTCGGCCTCGGCCTCGGCAGCGGTCAGCACACCACCGGCCCCAGCGCTGGGGTCCTCGTGCGGCATCGCGCCGAGTTGGTTCGTCGCCGCCGCGATCAAGTTTTGGCCCGCCAGTGACAGCTGGTCGAACACGGGGATATTCCCAAGAATGTCCTCCATACCGTCCGCAACCGAGTCGTAGAGGCGGGTGATCATATCCTTTTTATCTTCGCGGTCCATTAGGTCTTGCCCCTGAGGGTTGATGGTGCTCTGCGATAGGAACGCACGGAGGTCGCGGCTCCTACAAACGTCCGGTAGCAGCAGCAGCTCGCTGAGATACTTCTCAAGCGCCTGTCGGCGTTTCTGTAAAAAGTCATTCTGGAGCTTCATGACCATCCGTCGCCGAGGGAAATCCAGATTGCGCACAGACGGGTACCGCGACCGTAGCTTTTGGTGCAGCTCGAGAAACTCACTGTAACGTCGCGTAATGATCCAGGTTGCTGCGGGCATCTTCTCGCCCGCGTTGCGCGAGACTTCGATGCCGTACTGGGCATACTCCTTCCCATCTTCTTCTCTGCCTACTTGTATAGACTTTATGCGAATAGTAGAGCGCCCGTAAAGACTGTTGTCGCTCTCCTGGATGACGTACTGCTGCCTTTGTAACTCTTTTCGTCGAATCTCTCGCTGTAGACTGGCCTTGGACTTTCTGAGGATCCTGAGCTCGGCCGTATTGTTGGTTAGCTCAGCCTTGCGCAGAAGCGAATCTACAACGGCATCTTGCGCTACCAACCGATCAATATCGTTGGTGAGGACCGTGATTGCCTCTGCTAGGCCAAGATCACCAGGCGCAGCTTCGTGGACGGCGTCGGCATCCTCGTCATTCTTGTTGCCTTCTGAGTCGGAGCGTTCGTCTGACAAGAATTTGTCCTCGTCCGCAAAGAGGTCATTATCCACAAACACACCAATTCTTGATGCCGGGCTAACCAAACCCAGCGATGCCAAGCTAGGTTTCTCTTGATCCTTGGTCGGCGGCTGTGGTGGTCTACCCGCGTCGAGAGAAGCTCTGTTTGAGCGTGGCAGGTCTACCGAGCCTCGGAGAGATCGAGGGATGTCAACCGAGCCCCGGCGGGCATCCCCATCGCCGCCTGTTAGGATGCTAGAGCCAGCATCGCCTTCACCAAAGAGAGAAGCCCTTAAATCTTCAGCGGTTGGGGGCCTTGTGTCCTCCAAAATAGTGTTCAATGCTTGCTCCATTGCCTGGACCACTCTTGTGTCAGGTACTGGAGGGGCGACATCCTGGTCAAGAAGACTCTGAATGGAGTCGGCTAGCGCGTCATCTCCAGCGGCATCGTCTTCGTCGAACAGGGGGTTGGGTGAATCCTCATCGACGGAACGGCGTCCGCCTGTCAGCCCGTCCATACCATTACTGCCGTTAACATTCATGGTCCGCAAATCAGACGCCGAGCCAGCCCGTCGACTGTTGGAGCTTGGATGTAGCCGCGGTGCAAGTCGCGAGACAGGGTTTGGCTTGCTGTTCTGCGAAGAGAGGCGGGTAAGTGACGGCGGCCTTGATGATTGCCCAATGCTAGGCCCAGGGGTGGGCGGCGCCGAACGTTTTGATGCCTCCTCGGAAGCAAGCGCTTTGTAGAATAGATCTGACTTCTTAAAATTGTGCAAATGCTTTGCGCGCATTTCCTCCAGAACTGCGCTTTGGGCTCGTAGAATCTCCCTCCGCGCCCTGTAATACTGCTCTGGCGTGGCGGCTTTGCCCGCCCCGAGAAACTCACGAATGATCTTTTCTGAAGATTCCGGAACCTTCAACTCGGGCCTACTGAGGTATGCTGCGTCGATTTGAGCCAAGTCAAGTCTGTCAGAATCTGTCCACGGTGGAAGCTGCAAAGGTAGTTGTTCTCCTTCGGGGCCATCATCTTCGAGCGGGTTGCGGAAGCCATCCACGACAAGCCAAAACTGTACAAGAGGCATGAGCCGCTGTCTATCCATGTATTCCATAAAGTACGAGAGACCAGATGGGTCCCGGAGCAAGTCAGTAAGGGATGCATTTTCCAGCCGTGATACCCCCGGAGATGTGGATGGAACATCAGCTGGAAGGGGGAGCGTCCGGCGGTCGCCCCCGGCAGCTAGGTGTTGCACTCGCTGGTCAAGAAGTCGCTTCCCCATCTCCAATCGGCGTATGTAAACTTGATCCACGTTCTCTTGCTGAGAATCGCGCTTTAGCTGAATCGCCACCTCGCTTCGAAACCGTCTGGCATCCGAGAGGTTGTTCACCTTACGAATGGTCCGGATGAACTTTTCGAACCTCCTCTCATTGTCCGTTGGCATCAACCTAGGGAAGGCTATCGGTTTGCTGACCTTCGGGGCGGGCGAGGCATGCTGATCAAGGGCCGCGCGGAGTTTTCTCACGGTCGAGCGATCCTGAAGCATGCTCCTCCCGTAGTTCTCCATCACTTGGTTCCAAGTGTCTGGCTCGGCCAGTAGCTGCATAACGGGAAACATGACAGCACAGGCGGTGATCTCCTTGATGATAGTTGATACGGCTCCAGACTCCAGCAACTTTGGCGGAAGGACCTTCGGAAGTACTTTGGCCATGGTCTTCCGTAGGTAGTCCTGCTGCGCAGTCTTCATGTCCGAGAAGACTAGGCTCGCCGCAGGATGCAGCTTTCCATCCTTGTACTTGGACGCAATGGCCAAGTCCAGCTCTTCCGTCTCGGTAACAGACCGGTTCAGCTTGCGGCCCCTGATGGATCTCTCGGCATCGTAGAAATCGCGGAAGTGTGCCGTCAGGAGCGGTACGAGACGAGTGGTGAGCACCTCGGCGAGGTCAAGGCCGCCGAACCGGTCCTTGACCTTCAGCAGGGCGCATCGTATTGTTTTGTCCACCTCATCCGAGAACACGGGGTTCTTGCTAATATTGGAGTACCACGCGTTGATGAAGTCGCGGAGGATGAAATTGAGAACCTCGTCGAGGGCAGCTGCGACATTTGGCGACTCGGGACAGAGAGACGGCTTTAGGTACGTCTGGCGGCGGCGCAGAGCGGCGACCTCAGCCTCCCATACCCCCGGAGCGAGAAAAGCGGCGCCCCTCGTCCTTGGCGAGTTACGAAGCTGGCGATATCGGGGGCCACGTGAGGTGAGCACCACCACGGCGAGAATGGCGACAATAGCGACGACAATGCCGGCGACAAAGGCGTGGCCGGCCCAGCGCAGGACCGGGAACCAATTGACAGCATATCCCCAAGCAATAAAACATGCCACTCCGGCAAGGGCTATGTCTCTCCCTTGAAGGGCCATAATCGAATGGCGGCGTTGGCGGGTCGGCGCCGCATGTTTTGCTGTGTGGTGTCTTGAAGGTCGATGGCCGTTATCGATAGCTGGCCAACTAGCTAGCGCAGCCTACCCCTGACCGCGTCACTCGCAGGGATCCGCTGTCAGCTGCAGACTCCCCTTACATCGCTAACCTTACTTAACGCATATATGTATTCTTTTACTGTTCACCTCACTTTGCCTGGCTGAATACCCTGTTAATATGAGACGTGATCAAGAGAGCCATTAAGGCCATTTTTTCCCCCATTTGATTTGTGTATGGGGTGGATATCACTTTGCTACTGAATCGTACGACGGGTCCTCTAACCGCCTGAATAACGCAACGTGTTTCTGTCCGTTGTTTCTTTCCACCTTCTTACCCTCCTCTGTCTCGGTTCGCATGACGGCAACACAGGGGTCAGCCTCCTGCTCCTCTTCTGACACCCGCTCGAAGGATGGATGCGCTTCGAAGTGCTGCACCATCCATCCGTGCAGGTCCGGCACATCGGTGATTGTGTACACAATGCCGCCTGGCCGCATTACGTAGGCGTACTCCGAGTTCAGTGTCGTCGACACAATCCGCTGCTTGTGTTTGCGTGCTTTGAAATGCGGATCTGGGAAGCAGATGAATATTTTGGAAAGTTGACTCTTCTTGAAGAAGTTCGGCAGGAATTTCATCGTGTTGGCGCGCAGAACGCCGGCATTGCGGTACAGTTGCGTGTCTGGATTCTGTGCGCGTAATGCCTTGATCCTGTCCTCAACGAACTGTGTCACCGAGACGCGAATCTCAAGTCCTAATGCGGATCATTAGCTTCAAGTTCCATAACCTCGGTCCTTGTTCAGTGCTCACCTAGGATCAATGTGTCCGGCATGAGAGGCGCCAGGGCTATTGTCAAGCCGCCAAAGCCACATCCGATGTCTGCCACCTCGACATCTTTACTTGGTCTCTTAGGCCTAAGCACCTGGGGGGATTGGTCTGCCGACGCATCAGAAGCAGCTGCCTGTTGCTCAGCTGAATCCGCTTCAACCACATAATCCGGATAGAGCGATGACCAATCCATCTGGTCAGGACTCGGGGGGCTACCGGCAGAGTTAGTGAGCTGAAATGACGCTAACATGGGGGCTCACGCCTTACTAGATAAGATGGTGGTCAGAGAAGGGGTTTGCGTGAGCCCTCTGACGGTAAAACTTCTTCCGTGGCAACTCAGTCACACCCTCTTCCCTGAGAGCAGCCCGATAGTCTTCGCGCTTCTGGCGCTTGTTTTTTGTTGGCGCCATCTCTGCGGTGTCCCTGATCCTGAAATTTGATTTTTGATTAGGGAGATAGTTTCTCTGCGCTGGCTGTTGTCGGTTGTTGGCCGCTGTAGACGCAGTCAAAAAAGCATTCGGCGGCTGTGAGAACTTCGTTTAAAGGGTGTAGCATATAGAAAGATACTTTGTATGGACTACCTAAAGGGTAACCGTTGAGTGGGTGGCCCTGGCACGCTGGTTCCACGGTTGATATGTGGGGACGACAGGGGAGCTCTGCCCCGCTATCGGCTGACCCCGCGGTCTTCAAAGCTGCGACCTCCATGAGAATCTTCCAGTCTCAAACCTAAGGAACCAAAAGCATTGAAAATGGCACCCACGCGTCAAATTAACATTGCAATCATCGGTGAGGAAAAGTCCAAAACATGGCCTAACTAGGTCCTCCCCCTTGCCGTATTCCGCTCCTCTCACACACACTTGTAGGCGCTGGTGGGGTTGGGAAATGTTTCCTCTCTCAGCTCGAGCAGCTGGCCAAGCACCGCCCTGAGCCCAAGCTGGCGCTTGTGTACATAAGCACAAGCAAGAAAGCCTTCTACACCAAGGACTATACCACCATTGTCCTTAATTCGGCTGTTTCGAGCCTTGCCTCCTCCTCAGAGACCCCGCTTGCGCCCGCCGCACTTGCCGACTTCCTCACTGGCTCCAGCTCCAAGGCTATCCTCGTGGACAACACCAGCTCCCAGGATGTGGCAGACGCATACCCTCTTTTCCTTAGCCGCGGAATCAGCATTGTGACGCCCAACAAGAAGGCTTTCTCCGGCTCGTACAAGCTGTGGCAGGACATCTTTAACGCCAGCGCCCAGTCTGGAGCTGGCGTGTTCCACGAGTCCTCTGTCGGCGCGGGGTTGCCCGTCATCTCGACCCTGAAGGATCTAGTGAACACAGGAGATGAGGTCACCAAGATCGAGGGCGTGTTCAGTGGCACCATGTCCTTCCTGTTCAACTCGTTTGCCCCCACCTCTGGCTCTGGTGGCAAGTGGTCGGCCGAGGTCAAGAAAGCCAAGAATCTCGGCTACACAGAGCCGGACCCGCGGGACGATCTAAATGGGCTGGACGTTGCGCGGAAGCTGACTATCCTTGCCCGTCTCGCCGGCCTCGAGGTCGAGTCTCCCACCTCCTTTCCGGTCCAGAGCCTCATCCCCAAGGAGCTGGAGTCAGTCGCCAGCGGCGACGAGTTCCTCGAGAAGCTCCCACAGTTTGACTCGGAAATGGAGAAGGTGAAGGCGGATGCGGAGGCCGAGGGCAAGGTAGTGCGATTCGTAGGAAGCATCGACGTCGGCAGCAAGCAGGTGAAGGTGGGCCTGGAGAAGTTCGATCGGTCTCACCCAATTGCGTCGCTCAAGGGAAGCGACAACATCATTAGCTTCTACACTAAGCGGTACGGAAGCAACCCTCTCATCATCCAGGGCGCTGGTGCTGGCGGCGAGGTGACTGCCATGGGCGTGACGAGCGATCTCCTGAAGGTGCTCTTACAACTATCATAAAAGAGACAGGTAGCAAGATGGCATGACACCACCGGAAATGGAAGATAGCAATGACAAGCGCTTGCTGCAAAATCCCTGGCTCTCCCGCGCCCATGGTGTTCTCGCCCTGCCAATATGAACGACACTCAGTTGACCCCTGCTTTCTCGGCTGACCTCCTTGGCCTCCGCCTGTCCCCTGATATATCAGACGCGATCTTCTCGGCCTCATGTCCACGATCCTTCAGAGGGACTGACGGAGTCTCTGTCTGCTGTTGTGACGACTGGAGAGCGCCAAGTCCCGCGACCAGTCTCCAAAACCAGAGGCTCAAGTCGTAGATGATGAGGCCGATGATGGGGGTGATAATGACACAGGCAAGGCCCGCCTAGTATTTTTGTCAGATAATTTCGATCAAAGTAGTCACACGCCAATCCTCTTACAAAAAACATAGATATCCGATGTAGGATATAATGGTACTCGGGCGGCACGAGGCTCAGCACCGAAAACCAGCTAACACCATCGGACCGGGTATCGGCCATCTCCACCTGTAGAACACCAGCGGGTATGCCCGGTGTGGCGGGCCCAGGTACGGCTTCAAGGTATTGGCAGCGACCAACTGGAACGGGTTCGTGTTGCTATCAACGAGTCTGGGGCGCAATGGACGACGGCAGGATCGATGTAGCTGGAGGACGGCTCTCGGAAATTCGGGGCAACTAGCTGTTTGGATTTCGATCGGGGCTGCGCATGTTGTGATGGGGAAAATAAGCTTCCATCAGGACAGCTGCCGGCACCGAACGGTAGGCAGGAACAGACTGGGTGGGGTGGAAGCGTGGTCGCTGGGCGTGTTCAGAGTCCGGGAGTGAGCCGAGAGCCAGGGATGAAGATGGCACGTTCAAAGTTAAATCCCCACAGACGCCTGAGGCACCTTCCTTGCTTCCACCACCTCAGCTCCCCACATGACGAATTTGCCCCACTCAGCCACCAGTGAGTCCCTTGCGGTAGCTAATTCAGTGCCGTTCGATCTATACAGCGAGACCACCAGCGTGCCTCTCTTGGAAGCCTTGTGCATAGGACACGAAGGCTACTGTTAACGACGTCTTCTTACCAGGCTGCACCGTGTTCTCAAAAAGACTCGAGTCAAAGGCCAGGCCGTCACTGATGGGGTAGCGATAAATATGCGTAGATAAGGTATTTACCCTTTCGGGTTAGAGCTCCAGAACGCAGCAAGGAGCTTCCCGGCCCAAACCAGGGTGCCTGTCAGCGCCCCAGAGTGCTGGTCACACTGTGCGCCTCTGCCAAGGGTTGCCCCTCGCTAACAAAGCCAAACCACAGCTCAACTTTGAAAAGACAAGCTGCCCAAACCTTAGGCCGCCGCACGAAACCTGGGCGAACAGCAACACAATTTACTGTTGGCTTTTACTCTATATTGACATTTGGGATTCGGCTGATCTATCGAAGTGCCGCACGATGCCTCAAGATCCCAACCTGTATGGGCGACCGCCGCCCAAGAAACAAAAAAAGGAAGTCGGAGTCCAAGGCTCTCTTGCCTTTACATCGCAGCTCAGTTCCCTTCTCGCCGCGCAGAGCTCCGGGCCCTCTTCATCGTCTACAGGAGCCTCAACACACAGAAATACTCTGCCAGCGCGGACAAGACCGTCAAAGTCCAAGACAGAAGAACTCTTCAACGTCAAAGTCAAGCGCAAAGCCAAGGACGGAACCGCCAACGATACCAACAACAAGCTCGTCCTGAAGGAAACTATTGGATACGAAGATGAAAAGGCCGAGCGCGCCCATGCCCGCCGTAGGATGGAGGCCAAGGCGCGGCTCTATGCCGCCATGCAAAGGGGCGACTACGTCGGGCGCGAGGTCGGGCTTGTAGACTTCGACCGGAAGTGGGCCGAGAGCAAAGACGGCGCCGATGTGGACAGGTCTCCATCTTCCTCGGACCTCGACTCCGACCCCGAAGAGGACCCCAACATCGATACGGAGATTGTCGAATGGGAAGACGAGTTTGGCCGGCTCCGGCGCGGCACACGGGCGGAGAAGATCCGGCGTGAGCGGCAGGTGGCCCGGGGGATAGCCTCGGCAGCGGAGCTAGAGCGCATGTCAGCGCGGCCACGCGCCCCAGAAAATCTGATCATCGGCGACGCTGTGCAAGCCGAGGCGTTCACAGCTCGCGACGAGGTGGCAATGGAGGAGATGGCGCGCAAGCGCGACCGCAGCGCCACGCCGCCTATAGAGCATTACCGAGCGGACAAGGAGATCCGCACCAAGGGAGTTGGATTCTACGCTTTCAGTCGGGACGAGGAGACACGCAAAGCAGAAATGGCGTCACTAGAAGCCGAGCGGGCACGCACAGATGCGCTGCAGAAGGAGAGAGAAGAGAAGGTTTCAGCCCGACGTCGTGAGATTGAGGCGCGGAGGAAAGAACTCGGCGAACGAAGAGCCAAGAAGTTGGCTGACACCTTCCTGGAGGGACTCGAGAAAGATATTCTGACGGAACCAGCCGGTGGTGGAATCGATGATGCTGAGTCGTGATGCGCGTACCGTTGATACATAAACCCACAGTCAACCTACCAAGAGCTTGCCAAAACTACGGGCCCAGCTTGGCTGTTCTGATTTTACAGTATGACAGAGCTTCTTTTACGCACGAGTTCAACCTAGTAAAGCCTCGAAGCTGCTCTAATCCAGAACACCATGGCCTAATCCGCAGCCGGCCTGGATATTCTGCATATTCGTACCAAACCTCGACCGGCCATCACTCTAGCAGCATATGCTTCTGAGCCTACCAACGCAAATAAATAATGGTCGTCGGAGATTGGATACTCAAATTCATAACAAAACTCAAGGCCCAGACAGCTGGTAATTAGGGATGAACTTATCGATTCTCACTATAGCTACGGGGCAGTCTTTTTAGTTCTGACTGCTGACTTGCCCGGGCTCCGATAATCGTCTTAACTCCCCCAATAATCATCCATTCATCCATCCATCAATCCTCAAACAACATGCCAACAGCAATGGCGATGCCAACAATATTTGTCTTTCCAACTATTCGCCATATCCAATATCACCCCCAAACTCCCCCAAATACAAAAAAGTCTCAGTAACAAAACCCGCTGTAAGCTGGTATAGGGGGTAAATGTGTAATACAATATAAAATATGCCGCGCCGTCCCAGTCCGAATTTAAGGAAGATATCAAAAATAGAGCGAGAGCAACGAGGGGCCAGCAGAGGAAGCAAAGCTGTCTTGCGACCGATCTGTCAGGTCCTGTGCCGGTAAATAGCCCCATGAAACCCAATGAATCCTAAATGAAGAAAAACAACGCCAGTGTGGTCCCCACGGAAACCTGTCGACACATGATATATAGTAAATAATGCTTCCGGGAGACGTCGTAAATGTGTAGGGCTGATATGCTTTTCTTTTGTGACATCCAAAAAAATCCAAGAAACCCACTCTCATTCTCGAAAGACGCAAAAACTTGTAAAAAGTGGTGTAAAAGCAGGTGCTCATGAGAGGAACCACACGCAACCACATTGGCTGGCGGGGGGGCCGCTAGCTTCCCGATAGTTTAGTGGCGAGGATCTCCTCCCAAGTTCTCCGCTTAGCGGATCGGTATCCTGTGACGAGGGTTCGCTTTCCACAATCTCGATAATGACCGGCTTCCCATCTGATCCTATCACCGGTTTGGCAGGCTGGCCCATATCTTGGATTTCCACCTGGGTACACGTAGGGTTCGACCGGCCATGCATATGTCTCTCTTCGAGCTTGATGACACGGGGGTATGGCATAGCAAGTGAGACGTAGTTGTCGTTTGCATCGATAGGTCCGTACAGCCCCGAGGAAGAGGCGGGGGGTTGTGTAGTCGCGGATGGAGGAATGGGCGTTGTTGGAGTAGCACCGGTTGGCTTGGGGCCTTCGGGATAACCGTTAGGCCATGTTGGACCTCCCGCCCCTGTGTACTTGGAAGGTCCACCAGTTGGCTCCGTCCAACCTGGTGGGTGGGTCGGAGATGTCGATGGTGCCGTTCCCGACGGTGGTGGTGGTGGTGGTGGTGGTGCTGCAGGTGCAGGTGCAGGTGGAGGCGGCGCCGGCCCCCCCGGCGGTGATGGTTGTTTCATGGTAGAAAAACTCGAATTCTGAGCCGCGTAGATAAACAGTTCCAAATATGTTTCCGGCCAATTGCAAATCCATGGTTTAGCCCCCTCCGATATGATCCCCTTGCGTTTGAAGTCAGTTGCGCCCATCGGAAGTTTGCCGCCGCCCCCAGCGCCACGGATTCTGTGTTTGGAATCCCCAGGGTTGTTACCAGGGTTCAGTACTCCCTCTGGAACAATGACGGTCTTGTTGTAGGATAGCGATTTGAACCATGCCGGCCCACGGCCAGGGTCATACGTGTCGTTGACGAGGTCCAAGGTGGCAGGTTTTTCTAGCAAAAACGGTTGCTCGCCATATGAATACACATGGTTTGCCACGGTGTTTGATGTGTTACAGGTCACCATGGCGGTGTAATCGCCGGGGGAATCCTCTTTGGACTTCGCAATCGTCAACCGCAAGCCGGAAATGACGAGGTGGCACTGCCAGGCCTGAGCGAGAGTGGTGTCCGCGAAACAGGCACTCAATGATCGGCTGGTCATCAACGGCATTGAGTAGACGCCCAGCGGAAGAGGTGGAAGATCCGACGGAGTTGGGATAGGTACAACACCAAAGGTGGGCGACGACGTGCTCGGCTCCCTAATTAACGTTAGTGGCTGAAGCCATGTCCTCAAATGCGCAACTTACTGATGGCCTCTTCCTGGGCCCTTTTTTTGTTTTGACATAAAAGCCCCAATGACAGATCCAAGAATCACACCCATCAAAGTGAGAACAGTCAGTGTCAAAACTATTGACCATAGCGGTATGATACCGCATACCCTCCGCTTCATCCACGACTGCCAGGGTCTTTGGGATTGTGTTTTTTCTGAATAGGTAACAGCAGCCATGTTGATATCATGCTGACTTCCGTCGGAAGCAAAACTCCTGGAGGAATGGCGCGACCGAGGGGAGCCTAAGTCATCCATCGACTCGAATTCCGGGTTCCTGGTTGCCAACCCGAGGCCTCCGGCTCCGGGTATTGTTTGAAGTCCCGACGTCTGTAAGGGGCCTGCAGCTGCGACAATCGAGGCGCCTCCTAATGGTACCCCTGGCGATTCTTCAACATCCCGAACCTTCCGGGCGTATGCCTCGTCCGGGTACCTGGTATAGGGCGGTAACTGTTCGGTATGGCCATCCGGGCCGATTATATCGGCAATGTCTTCACCTTCGGGCCCCACCCGGCGCTGGTACTGGTCAGGAAGGCCATGGAATCCAAGAGGAATCGGCGCAGGGGAAGCGCTATTCGACTCGGCTATCGTATCCTGAGCATAAAGTCCATAAGGATGTGCTGGAGCCCTCGGACCAACATAGGATGATTCGGAAACAGGTACGGTAGATGTTGTGGTCATGCTCATTGTCCTCGCGACTCTAACATTTTGAGGGTACAATTCATAGGGGTGTGAGGGGCCAGACGGCCCACGATATGGGCTTTCCGCAGCGGGGACGAAGGTTGTTGTCGAGTCGGTCGAAAGACTCGATGTTCGAGTTAGTACCGAGGCCTCTTCAATCGGGCCCATCCCGCCATCATGCCGCAGCGACAGCGATTCGCTTGGTCTATGGGGTTTTGAAACACTTGATGGTCGACTTTGCTCGACATTCGCTGGCGGGTCGACACCGCTTGTGACCGGGGCAGGAAACGCAGAGGGGACGGGTGGCGGTGCTGGCGATTCGATCGCCAGTGCCGGCTGTACTGGCCTGAACCCATCCGACACCATTCCCGCAAATGCATCAATGTCGTCATCTCCTCCGCCGATGGAGATCCGGACCGAGTTCCTCGTCGACATCCTCCGCTCCAACTCGCTACTTTTAGTGTTTCTCGGGTCCATTGTTGCCGTAGTTGCAATCCAGGCGGAAGGGGCGGGGCGAGCGCACAGTCAGCAGCACCATCAACGCTGGATTGACGGACGCTGGAGACCTGTCGAGGTCATCGACGGCTGGCGCTCAGTGTCGAAAGCGGAGCTGCGTGTTCGGCTCGGGGGTGTAACGCAGTGCGGGCGAGGACGGCGCCGTCTGGCGTTTGTTCGGATGGCGTCGTGACCTGGAATCCTCGCTGACGAAAGTGTGGTGAATGAGCGAAAATGGGGCGGATCGTGGTGGTGACTGATGAGGACAGACGGGAGTTCCACCTCAGGCTGAAAAGGGACCCGGGCAGCGAGTGAGAGAGTTGGACCTTGGTCAATCTACAGGCCCGCAGAGCCCACTTAGGAGGGTGCCCCTCCATACAACTCCACACACACACGGTCCCAGGCTTGGTGGGTCCAGCCAGAACAGCCGGACTGAAAGTGCAGGTGCTGTGGAGCGGTGGTTTGAGTGGACGGAGGCAGACAGGACCTCGGACAATTCAGGAACAGCCAGACTTGCCGTGGTCTGGCTTGGTTTCGGACTTGGATGGGGGGGGCGATTTCGCGCTGTCATTGGTGGACGGCGATCGTTCGAGCCCTGGCCTGCCTGCTTTCGCTGCTTGCCCGCGGATTTGCGAAGCGGCGGGCCCACCGGCCCATCGCACCCTTGGCAGCCGCTAGGTACGGTAGGGGCCACTTGGGTTCTGCTCGATCCCCCACCAGCAAATCTCACCGGTCACTGGTCACTGGTCAGCCAGCGCCAGCCAGCAACTTAGTCCGCCAGGGCGACAGAGGCCGCTGAATGGAACACTTCCCTCCGCCCGCAATCGCTGTGAAATCAAGTGTATTATTTTATTTATTGAGTGAGTGAGCGGCAGCCGGATATCGACTAGAGTGGAAAGCCACCTGAACTCTCCTGCCATCGATCGTGGGTTCATCCCATCGACCTCCCGGATCCCCTGATCTCCCGCTCGCGCCCTCGTCTCAGTCTGCGGTCGGATGGAAGCGCGAACCCCCGGTGCCCGGCCACCAGTTGTGTCGATGAGCTGACGATGGGTTGACGATGGGTGGTTTCCATTCTAACCCATGATGGGCAATGCCTATTGTGCATCCTTCCTGGAGTGCCGGTGGCACAGCGCACCGCAGACAAAGTACGGCGATTGAGAACCCGCCCGCTTCTTGTGGGGAGGTCGGGGCTTTCTGGCTGGGCCGATTGCAATATATCGCCCACAGGAGACCAATATCTACCAGGCTCCAGATTCGCTAGTCGATTTGAGCCTGTGGAAGAACAACGCTCGAGCTCGAAGTAACGCCGGGGGCCAAGGGACAGCCGAAACGGCTGGCCAGACTCTTCCACAGTGCTCGAGCAATTCTGAGTATATTTGGAAAGCATCTGACATCGCGCAATCGGGTTTGTCCAGTACGGTACCGCGCTCCAGATGTGAATACTTTCAGACTCAACATCTTGCTCTCGCGGCAGCTCAACTTCATCGCAAATCTCACCCACCTTCCACCGCGATCGATCGGGACGAATCCTGTAAGGCAGGCATCACGGCATTCACCCCTGGTCCCGAGCTGTGCGGTAGTCCCTCCGCAGCATTAGGGTCAACTTTAACTCCTGCCCCGGGAAGATGTTAGCAAGCTTGGCAATTTGACCTTGCCACTTGGCAGAGCCATGGGTTGGCAGTGCCGACAATGCTCAAAAGGCGGGCCAGCAACTCGATCGCAGCCCAGGACGACAACAAGCAAAACATGAATGCAGTTAGCGGATTTCCTTGTTCTCTGGACTTATTACATTGCGGGGTGCATCCTCTACATTGCACTGCCCTCGCGGCGGTTTGGACTGGTCGCGGGGCCGAAGGGATTGCCCCTGCGTGACATCCCGCCCGAGCCTGCACTCGGGTGAAATGGCATCACCAGTTGGCTAACCCCCTCAACCTTGACTTTGGGAATTTCCACAAAGAAAGGAGCTTCCCTGACTGCCCGCGAAGACAGCCGTACGGTATTCCGCGCAGATCTCTTGAAATAGCCATCCCACCCTCAGGTTGGGCCGCTGTGTAAGCAGATCGCCCTCACCATGTGGTAAGGGGTTCGACGGTGGGGTGTCAATGCTTGTGGCGGTGCTTGGGTCTGAAACCTGGTTGTTTGTCGCATGGTCGTCGTCGACCACAATGTCCCAACTCCTGAGATCCATCTTTTCTCGGCAGTACACGGCAACCTCTCCAGGCCACAGCTGATGCACCGTTGCACGAAGGCTCCGGCAAACAGGTGCATATCGGTTCCAGAACATCTGGTCCTTCTGCGGCTATCCTCAGAGCGGGAGCCCCCGGTGCGCTGCGCGGAATCAGCCCTCCACGGCTATCTCGACGAACAGCTTGTGCGCTGCGACGAAGTAGATCCACGCTTATTGCGGCTCAACATACATGGGCCGACGATAGGCCTGGTCGCCGGCCATCAGACTGATCGCTCTCCCGCGCCCACCCCACCAACGATGCACCGGAGCATCAAGCTTGGCACGCCTCGTTCGCTGCCAGCAAAGCAACCCGAAAATTTCGAGAAGGACTTCACAGTGAATGGTCGCCCAGCTTATAGGTCCTCGACGCCCATTGGTCTAAACGGCAACTGCACCCTCCAACCAGTTTAACTCAACACTCAGCTCGCGAGAAACTTTTGTACGTCTATAGACGGATTCCAGTCGTCTCTCTATCCGCGATTTGGAAGCAATCGGAAGCTATGCGTGTTGCACTGTATCACTGTCGCTCCTTGCTACCCAAGGTGGGTTCCCCGACGGCCGCATATAGGCCTTGTGCGATGAAGCGGTCGTCAGTTCTTCACAGGTACCCGAGCCGCCCAAACACGGTGTGGCCTGGGATGGTTGCTCTACAGAAGGGAGTAAAGGGGGTGTGCCACCTCACCCTGCCTCCTACCCCGCTTTTTCGCATGTCAGTTTTGATTGAACATCGCAGCCTCGTCCATTGTTGCAACCTCTATCGAGTCTTTCTCGCATTGTTCAGCTCGGGTTGACTTCGAAGGGAGGATGGCTATGAGCCCCAAGCCCTCTTGCTACCTTGTGTTTGGGCGGCATCGAAGCGGCTCTTGTCATCACGGCCCAACCTCCGAGGGCCGCCGTGGATCTGCTACCTGCAGTTTTCGTAGGGGGGAGGACAAACGGCGAGACATGGAAGCGAGAGGGTAAGGCAGAGCCGGACGGGTAGCAGCATTCTGACCGCCCAGCATTTCTGCAGCTTGTGCGCCATCCACGGCCAACTGGAGTGCCCTGACGCCCCAGAAACACCCGTCAGGACGGCGCATCTCTGGAGCAGGGCGTGGCTTCGCCTGCACTGTGATGCCCAGTGCATCGGAAGAGGGGTTGCGGCACCGTCTGAGAGGTCGGGTCACCAGTAACCCACCGCCCAGCTTGTGTACCAAGACGCCCACACGCTGTAGCTACCCGATGGAGCTGAGCCTATCAAGCTTCTGGGCACTGAGGCTCCAGTCACCGTTGAACCAACCACCTCAAAGCTTCCCCACTTGCGATCTAGGCATTACAGAACATCTTCCACTCGCACTGGATTCTGTCGATGTCTGGCCTATGGTCGTGTGCGTGAAACACATGCATCATGCAGCCTCGTGCCCCAACTTTGCCCGGCATGGCCGCAGAATGGACAGTGCTTCGCGCGCTCTGCGTGGTCTGCCCGGATTATGGGCTCGTAAGGTGAGTCCGTCAACTATTCCTGACAGTTGCAGCAGCCATATTTGACAGAGAACGCCCAATGCATGTATCGCCAAGTTGCCCTCCCCCTTTCTCCCCAGACCGAATTGCGATCATCCCTTCCGGAACAAGCCTCCCTGTCTCGTGCTTGCAAGGATCTTTCCATATCTGTCACTGGGTATCACATTGTATCACACCCAAAGTCACAAAAACATCGGCTCGGGGCGGGTAACGCTCCCGTTTGCCTTGCTTCACTGCCACCAAGACTAGCAGACCCACAAGGCAGAATCCCAAAGCCAACCTCTCCAGTCACCACGGCCAGTCTTGCCAGCAATGTCGACCAGCTCCAGGAGCTCGCGCAGCTCTACCTCCAGCTCCAGCTCTCGGCGAAGCGGGGGATCGGGGCGGTACAAGACTCGAACTCTTCCCCACACCAAAGCAGTCGATGCCCTGATCTACTGTGCCGGCAAACGCCCCAAGGACGTCAAGGCAATCCGCGTCTATGAGAGGGACTGGGACGACGGTGTTTCGGATGCCGGGAGCAGCTGGAGCGACCACTCATGGAGCTCGTGGTCTAGTTGGAGCAGCTCCGCAGGCGGCAAGCAACGCGAGTACTACTGGGTCGAATATCCGTGTTGGGGTGGCGACGATGCCTCCTCCTGGGACGACGGCGGGTCGCGGGCATCTTCAAAACAGAAAAACAAGTCAAAGAAAAAGAAGGGTGGCTCCCGAGGGAAAGGTATCGCAAAGGGCGGCGGAAGTTCCAGCTCCGACGACGAGAGCGACGATGCCAGCAGTGAGGGCAGCTTTGATGAGTATGGTCAGGAGGGCCCCGGCCCGTTTCCGCCCGGTATGATGCCGCCGCATCCAGGCATGCCCGGAGGCCCGATGCACGGAGGTCCGATGCATGGGAGACCAATGCACGGGGGACCAATGCATGCGCCGCCTATGCCGGGAGGTCACCCCGGTCCTTTCCGGCCTGCAGGGTTCCCTCCGCAGACTGCATTCTCGCCCCGTCCGGCCGGCCCCGCCTTCCGTTCGCCGCCTCCCGGACCACCGCCGCCTGGGCACCCACCCGGCCCGGGACCTCCACCTGGCGCCGGCGCTTTTGTACGCGGTCCTGGAAACTTGCAGGTGTGGGAGAACTGAGCGATGCGGACTACCCCTTTCTTTCTGCTCCGTCATGATGAAGCACTCCATTGAGGTCGGCGTTCCGGATTCAGAGGAGGGAGGTCCTCTGTCGTACCGTTTCGATTCTGCAAGTGTCTTCTGTAACAACATACCGACATTACCGTCTCATTTCGGTTTTTGTTTGTTATTTGGCTGTTTCTGTCTCATGCAAACTCGGGTCGGTTGGTTGGCTGGTTGAGTCCGGTTTGGGGATGGAGAAAAATACAGAACAGGAACCCAGACCTGACATGACTTTGTTTCTGTTTTGGGGGGAGTTTTCTTGTGCGACATGCTTCATTGGGGAGGAGCTGTGGCTTGTTTGGATGCTTCAGGTTTGGCTTGTTTGCTTTAGGGATGGGATATGGAGTTGGGTTGGGGATTGATAATATGAACACCATGGATGTCTACAAGACAGGACACACAGGACAGTGCAATACAGACGAGGATTCGGTAGTGTTGAAGCTTGGCTTATGTCCTGGTGCTAGAGTGATTACATTGAAGTAGGCTATGCTTGTTTGGAGGGACTTTGGAATCCCGCGTTGTGTTTCGTTCTCTCACCAGAGATTGTAAGTGCGAAATTGTGTCATTGGTATACCTGGATGTAGGCATAAAAGTAGGTGTACGAAAGCAGGTGGTGTCTCTGCAATAAGAGCTGGTCTCGGAGATATGGAATGTCCCATTTCAATATCAAAATCCACTTACCTCATTCCAAGAAAAGGGCACATCCAGGGATCTGGTTCATCCCAAACTGCCCCCTTGAATCCAATGACATCATAAGGTTATGTACCTAGCAATTGGGAACTCTCAGCTCAAATAATTGAGTCACCGGTAACCCCTAATAGTCTCAATATCTACTAACCGGGTCCGCTAAAACAAGCCACCATGAGGACGGCACCGCCTCAATCTGTAGACGAATGCCATTGTTAACAAAACGACTCAGCGGCCCCTGCCCCCGCGGGTGAGGCAGCCAGCCAAGACGCCGTATCGTGTGGCGTCGAACGGGCTGCCGGGGGAGATCGGGACTGGGGTAAACCGCGATTGGCCAATCGCCCAGCCCAACGGCCTCCACCAGCACGGGGCATGCTGGCCCAATCACGTCATTCGTATGGCCCCCTGTAATACCTTCCTACATATTATCACAGGCCGCCCGCCGTCGGCAGCACCTTTTTGACTTGCGATGACTGGAACCCCTCGTTTTGCAGGACAGTTCAGCTGCGCACTTCTTGATCTGACAAAACCCGCCTGGGAGGCGACGGGCCGTGTCATCGCGGAAGGGGAGCAAGACGGCATCTCTATGGCGGGCATTGCCTGCCTGCCTGCCTGCCTGAGTTACGAGTAACTGTTCCTGGAATCTCTTCTGCTCAATCCCCCCGCCGGCGGCCGGCCCACTCCGAATGATCTGAGGACGTCCTGCTTGCTTGCGCCTCCCCCGCCTTTTCAGATATTCTGCTACCGACTAGCGGCCTCCTCACCGCTTGACGAAAGTCTTGAGGACTGAATGGCTGGGCAGCCGTCCGACGCTAGGTCTGTAGAGGGAGGAGTACCTAGGTTAGCGTGAGGCAGCACACAGCACAGCACAGAAACAACCTTGCTTGCACATGCGCTCTCACAAAGATCTAAGGTGGGCTGCACCCAACGCACCACATCGCGGATGTCAGCTTCATCGCGGGGGGACGAAGGGTTTTGGGGGGGGTTTTGGTTCCGTCTTGTGATCATGCGGGTATAGACAGGTTGTATTCGATCGTTGTCGCTGGAGAAGGCATCACGACAGGTTATTCTGCCATACTACGACGAGCTAAAGAGGAGTGGGATCAATTGACTTGCTGACCACAACTTACAGCGATTGTTTCGACTAGTGCCCGTTTGTCGGTCATAATGAACGTCCCTCTCCTCAACCATCCAATACATCAAGCCTGTAAATTGCTGTACATTAGCGTCTGACATGAGGCCAAGATAAGTTTCCCATCGATATGTCAGTTAACAGCGACCAAGAAACCGGCCCGTTCAGCGCCCAATTGCAGTTAGAATAGCCATCGCATGGCCATCGCAGACTGGATGTGGGGTGGCCAAGCTTCAGCGGCACGCGCTGAGATGTATTACTTGGCATTTTTTGGGCTGCGATTGTACCCAAAAGGTAATAGGTGATACCTTTCACCGCGTGGAGCGGCACATCAGACCGATGACTCCCACCCGATTTCACCCCCTGGTTGCGGTGCGATTCGGCGTGGACGCGGGGCTTGGATTGCAGTGCCCGGAGGGAGCCGTCGCCCACACACACGCACAGCGCACAAAGCGCCCGCAATCCGGTAAGGCAGGCAGACCAGACAAGGCAAACATCCATCCCGTGTCGTGTATCCCACATGCTGGCACGCTTCCTCTAGCGGGGCACAGCCCTGCGAGTGGATTCCACGCTGCTGCTGTATTGCTGCCTTGCTTGGCGACATACGGGAGTGACGATATTAGGATGCGATGCCAGCGTTGTGACTCCGTCTAGTCGGTGCTCGGTGTCGCATATGTATATAATCGGCCCCGACGCCTCCATTCCCATGTAACTTGAATCTTCTCTTTCCGTATAGCAAACCAAAGGCCACCCGCCCAACAATCCATCGCGGCTTCGTATACTTACACCGCAAGCTACACCCGCAGGGTGTTTGTGTGTGTTCCTGGATACCTTGCATTCCACCACCGCCTGAACTCACTACTCGCCATCATGGGCCTCATGGAAGCCCTCGGCACCATGGACCCCTCTCGCGCGCTCGGGGGTGAACCCTCATCACCAACCCCCAACCCTATCGCCGTTCCCCAGACGGTCCTCCTCGACTTTTTCTTCCCTGGCTTCTCCGTCTTCCTGGCCGCAGTCCAGAAGTACCTCTACATCGATCTCAACCTCTACATCCCACTGGTTCTTCTCTGCGGCGGACTGACATTCTTCTGGCAATACTTCTCTGAGTATGTCTGGGGCAAGATCAACGACTATCTGATGTCTGTTGTTGACATCCGCACCGATGACGAAATTTACAACATGCTCATGAGCTGGGTGGCCGCCCAGCGATTTGCCCAGGGAGCTCGCCGCTTTGTCGTCAACACCAACCTGAGCTCCCGGAGCTGGTTCCTCTACCGCTGGGATGAAGATGATGAGGATGATGACACCGTCCCCGAAGGCGAGGAGGATTACTCCGGCCGCAAGAAGAAGAAGGCTCTCGCCTACACGCCCACCTTCGGCTCGCACTGGTTTTGGTACAAGAACCGATTGCTCATCTTTCGCCGCACCCAGAACACATCCCAATCCGGATTCCTATCCACGAGCGAGAAAGAGGAGATCTCTATCTCGTGCTTCGGCCGCAACCCCTGGGTTCTGAAGGAGCTTCTTCACGAGGCGCGGGCCACGTACATGCGACGCGACGAGGCCAAGACACTGATATACCGAGGAACAATGAGGGCCGGTACTAGCGAGCCGACCTGGCAGCGTTCCATGGCCCGGACAACGCGGCCCTTCAGTACTGTCATCCTCAACGAAAAGGTCAAGAAGGACCTTATTGACGACGTGACCGATTACTTGGACCCTGCCACCAGAAGATGGTATTCGAATCGTGGGATTCCCTATCGCCGTGGATATTTGCTGCACGGACCACCTGGAACCGGCAAGTCCTCGCTCAGTCTTGCCCTCGCCGGCTTTTTCAAGATGCGCATTTACATCGTCAGCCTCAGCTCCGTAGCAGCTAGCGAGGAGAACTTGGCCTCGCTCTTCTCTGAGCTGCCCCGTCGCTGTGTTGTCCTTCTTGAGGACATCGATAGTGCCGGCCTGACGCACACACGTGAGGATGGCAGCACCGAGGTAGTGCAGTCCGCAGCCGACTCCGATATGGTTCCAGGCCAGGTTACGTCAGGGAATGGCAATGGAAGCACACCTGTCCCTGGCAGCACTACGGTGGTCTCTCAGCCCATCGGTCGCCTCTCACTCTCGGGCCTCCTCAATATCCTCGATGGCGTCGCCTCGCAGGAGGGCCGCGTACTGATCATGACAACGAACCACGTCGAGAAGCTCGACAAGGCTCTGATCAGACCCGGGCGTGTTGACATGACCGTCAAGTTTGATAGGTCCGACGCTGAGATGACAACGGCCATTTTCCGCGCCATCTTCGCACCGCTTGAGGGCGATGACGCACCAACAAAACGCATCGACGAGAAATATGCCGACTTAGCGCAGGCACTCGAGGCAGAACGTAAGGAGACTGCTGAGAAGGCGCGCAAGAAGGAGGAGACGCTCGCCCGTGTCGAGGTGCTGGCGGCCCAGTTCGCTGAGAGCATTCCTGCACACGAGTTCTCACCCGCGGAGATCCAGGGCTTCCTTCTCAAGCACAAGCGGAGCCCCGAGGCCGCGGTTGAAGGCTCTGCGCAGTGGGTGTTGGACTCGCGGAAGGAGAAGAAAGAGAAAGAGCTGAAGGAGGCCGAGGACAAGAGGAAGAAGGTAGAAAAAGAAAAGAAGGAGAAGGAAGAGAAGGAGAAGAAAGAGAAGGAGGAGAAGGAGAAACAGGAGAAGGAAGAGGCTGAGAAAAAGAAGAAAGAAGAGGAGGAAAAGAAAAGGCAGGAGAAGAAGGACAAGAAGAAGAAGAGCTCGAAGCGCAAGTCTAAGAAGTCGTCGCGCCGGAAGAGCGGCAAGAAGGGGGAGAGCGACTCTTCTGGCTCGTCGGATTCGTCCGGATCGGAGTCGGAGTCGGAAGCGGAGGCTTCTGGTGCAGAGGATAAGAAGCGGAGCAAGTCGAGCGAGAAGAAGGAGACCACGTCAACAAAGCCAGAGGCCAAGCCTGCGGCTGTTGTCGTCCAGCCCCCTGCTTCACTCAAGACGGAAACGAGCAACCGGACCATCGTTGCGGACACGGAGGGCAAGGACAAGCTCCCGGCTGATGTGGTCGTCGAGGAGGGTAAACAACAGGGGGCCGACTCCGGATATGGAACGCCGTGACGTGGCCCGGAGTGATGGTCAGCTTGCTCCCTGGAGGACCTGACCTGTACTACTACTGGTCTATTTCGCCCATTTCCTTCGTCTTAGAACCATTTTCGTAAGGTTGCATTGGTCGGCGTTTAGGGGCGGGAAGACGGCTTGCTACGCGGCCGCACGGTATCGTAAATAGCGAGATAGCTGCTCCCATATCGGTATGAAGCATCAAACGCATAGTTCAAAAAAAAAAAAAAGTGAACAAAATAACTAGATCTTCGTTAGCACGGTATTTCATCATTGCAAGTCTTGAAAGCCATCATTCGGATAAATTGCCAACTAGTTCGATCCTTCTAGGCTGGGCCACGTCGCGTGCCTCATTGGTCTGGTTGCAATCTCTAATCTCTAGTGATAAGGCAATGACGGAGCCTACCGACACGGGATGAGAGAACCCGGATGTTTCCTCATGCTTTCGTCATTCCTGTCGCACCCGCTGGTTGGATTAGGTGTCGTGAGTGTGTGGGCGTCGTCAGAAGCGTGGCTGAGTTGAAGAACATGCGATTCGATGCTGTCGTGCCTACCCACAAGCGACCTAGGTCCCCTGCTAGGTACTCCAGCCTCGGATGGGGCTTGTGGAGACACATTTCGATCTGATAAAATGGGCGAGTGGATCACAAAACGAGACATTTCAGCCACACTACCTGCCGGTTGGGGTGATTAAGCAGCCGTTCCTGCAGTCGGGAACATCGACGGGCAAATGGGAAGCCGGGGTTCTTTGAGCGGTGGGCGGGTGGGACCCTGGATATTGCTTGGGGGCGGCCAACAAGGTCGCCGCCACCCGTCCAACCTCGCTCTTATCTCTCCAACAATTTTGTGGTTTTTTGGGGAAACTTCTGTGGGATCAGACGTGATGCAAGCGTTGGCTTATCACGACGGCCCGAAGCGGGTAGGAGGTGCCTCCCGGCATGCTGAAAGCGCTTCTTTCCTGCTGCTGCAGACTGGACAGTGTGTTAGTGAGTTTGAAGGGTTGGGAGCGGCCAACCAGGATGAGCGTCTAGGTCGCTTGACTTGCTGGCACTGCAGACGGGCGAGTTTGCAACTCTCAGTCCCACTGATGGACTGTCAAATGTGTGTGGAGCTCTTCTTATCAATCTCGCATCACAAGCTGGGCTCCTACCACAGTGGGCTGCTGCCTCTCTTGCTCCACGCCAAAGGCAAGAGTTTTCCCCGTTTGCTCATGTCGGATGGCAGACCAAGGGCGGTCACGGTGGTTACCGCGGGGGAAACCTGGGAGACGTGGGAGTTGTTGAGATCACCTCACCCTTATTAGTATCAAACCTGCACCGTAGACTGTATCCCGATACCCAGACCCTTGTCTGCCCGGCCACCACGCAACAAGAAGCGTGCTCGCCTTGCTATTGTGGTTGCCCGACCATTCATCATTGTTCCTTGCCGGTGCTTGCAGACTATTTGAACCTCGCACCCTCCCACATCTCGCCTCCCTCTCGACCATCCCCTTCCCCCTTTTCTCTCCTTCCGGATAGTCCTCGCGTGCCTCAGATCGGATCAAGGTGAGCTTTACCACCCTTGCTGCCGTCATGCCTCGGCCGATTTTCCTGCTCTATCCCCCGAGCGGAACAATGTGCATGCCGGGGAAGCTTGGGCCCGTCTTTTGGCTCACCTCAAAGGGTCCTAAAGCGGCGGTGAAGGACGGGAGACGGCGGCCCAAAGCACGTCCAAAAACCATGAGACGGACGACGCTAACGTTAACATTGTGGTCTGCCCGCCTTTAGGTTACCCCTCCAAAAAGTCAACCGAAAAGCAAACAGTCCCCTCCCCGGCTATCTCTTCCCACGACAACACCTTTTTGCCCCTCCCTCCAGAAGCCGTTGTCCAAAGCCAATTGCTCGCCCATCATGGCCGGCCGCCCCCAGAACATCGGCATCAAGGCCATTGAGGTTTACTTCCCCAGCCAGGTGCGTCTTCCGAGCCCTCTGCCGCGGCGCCTGCTGCTGCTGCCCCTTGGCACCTGCGGCAGAAACACCGCCTATGCGCCGACATCGCTGACAGCTGCCAACGCAGTATGTGGAGCAATCCGAACTCGAAAAGTTTGATGGCGTTAGCACTGGGAAGTACACAATTGGTCTCGGCCAGACCAAGATGAGCTTCTGCGACGATCGTGAGGGTTAGTCTTCCCCTGTAGTCCGAGTTGCAGCCCTCTGGCCCGCCATCGGCTCTTGTACCCCCTGAGCGTGGCGGGCTGGAGATTGGTGGCCAGGAGGGTGTTTTGATAAGTCGTGTCCGGGGTGCTGATAGCGCGGGGGTTCACCCCGCCTTACAGATATCTACTCGTTCTCCCTCACGGTCGTCTCCAACCTCCTCAAGAAGTACAACATCGACCCCAACTCAATTGGTCGTCTCGAGGTTGGCACCGAGACCATCCTCGACAAGTCCAAGTCGGTGAAGTCGGTGTTGATGCAGCTGTTTGGCGACAACACCAACATTGAGGGCGTCGACACTGTAAATGCCTGCTATGGTGGAACCAACGCTGTTTTCAACGCCGTGAACTGGGTTGAGTCGTCGGCTTGGGACGGACGCGACGCTATCGTCGTTGCTGGAGACATTGCTCTTTATGCTAAGGGCAATGCGCGCCCTACGGGTGGTGCTGGCGCTGTCGCGCTGTTGATCGGCCCTAACGCGCCCATCGTCGTCGAGCCCGGCCTCCGTGGCTCCTACATGCAGCACGCCTACGACTTCTACAAGCCAGACCTTACCAGCGAGTACCCGTACGTTGACGGTCACTTCTCGGTCAACTGCTACACCGAGGCCCTCGACTCGTCTTACCGCGCCTACTCCAAGCGTGAGGCCCAGCAGAGCAAGGCCAACGGTGTTAACGGCTCCAACGGCCACACCAACGGTAACGGCGTGGCCTCCGAGGGCGTCCTGACCAAGACCCCCCTGGACCGCTTTGACTATCTTGCCTTCCATTCCCCCACCTGCAAGCTGGTGCAGAAGTCATATGCCCGTCTACTCTACCATGACTACCTCGCCGACCCCGAGAGCCCCGCCTTTGTGGATGTTCCCCCCGAGGTGCGCGATATGGACTACAAGAAGTCTCTTACCGACAAGGTCGTCGAGAAGACCTTCATGACCCTCACCAAGAAGCGGTTCCAGGAACGCGTCAACCCATCCATCCAGGTCGCCACCATGTGCGGAAACATGTACTGCGCAAGCGTCTGGGGTGGTCTTGCGAGCTTGTTCTCGCACATCGACAGCGATACTCTCCAGGGCAAGCGGGTCGGTCTCTTCAGCTACGGCTCTGGCCTCGCTGCCAGTTTCTGCTCCTTCCGTGTGGTCGGCAGCACCGAGGAGATCTCTACGGTCCTGAACATCCCCACCAGACTGGTTGAGCGGAGGGCAGTGCCTCCTGAGACCTACGATGCCGTAAGTTTTGAATACACGATTGGTTCCTTGGTTTTGCAGCACTAACCGTGACCTAGATGTGCGACCTCCGTAAAAAGGCTCACCTCCAGAAGAATTATGTGCCATCCGGCGAGGTGTCTACCATTGCCCCTGGCACCTACTATCTCGAAAACGTTGACGACATGTTCAAGCGCTTCTACTCGGTTAAGGCATAGACAGGGTAATTTCCGGTATATATTCGTTCCCACGGAGAAGACATAGGCATAGACCACGGCGATGCCCAGCCAACTGGCCGACCTAGAGCGGAGGATCCCTCCCTTTAATCGAATCAGAAGGGTGATGATAGAAGCGAGAGTGTGATGACTGGCTTGCTCTGTTGCGACTTAGCCTCGGACGCATATCGATTTCTTTCCGTTGCTCGAGTAGTTTAATGTCTGCATGTTAAGTATAGTCATATACAGCAACACCTGCTTAGAGCGAGGGGATTGGAGGTTGGGTTGGTCGAGAGCCGTTGGCGGTAATTTAGACTGATAGGTGGGGAGGAGAGTCCGTTGTTGCTTTACTCAGTCCTGTATATCTGTATATACTGGGCATGAGCAACATCAGAGACGAAGATAATTCATGAGTTCGAAATCATGATGCCTGAGCCGAGTGATATGTGCTTTAATTCATCCACAGGGTGAGGAGGAGTGAAGATCTAGAGAAAGCTTACGTTGCACCATCTATCGCTGGGATGTTGCCTTGCTGTGAAAGCAATGGACTAACATCAGTTGCTTCGTTGCTAACGAGTGTCATTCAGTCTTTCGAATTATCACCAGTATTCTCATCAAGATATGTACGAATTATCTACTCTATATTCCTGCTTCCGATGCACATATACACATGTAGCTGGGACACAAGTACAAGTCCCCCTCCTCTCCAGCCATCGAAGCTAATATCTCCACACACTCTAAAGCTTCCCCTTGGGCGCCTTCCCTTTCCCTTTCCCGCCCATCCACTTCCACCAATCCTCGTCCAGCTCCTGCTTCTCCTTCCGCGACCGTACCGTCCACTCGCGGAACGCCCGCTCCTCAGCCCGCCATACTTCCAAGTCCTGCGCGATAAACTCCCCTGCAATATCGGCGCACCGTGTCGTCGCCTCCATCGGCACCAAGTGGCCGTACCCCTCGAGCACGGCTTGCTTCACGCGTCCTGAAGCCGCGCCACCGCTGCCGCCTGTCCCGACGCCGGTGAGCTCCATCTTCTCTTCCCGCACGTCGGGCGGGTTGACGTCGCTGTCGGCACCGAAGAGCCACATGACGCCGGGGCGGAGGGTGGGGAGGCGCTCGACGGCAGATTTCCCTTCGGGTCGGTAGAAGGGGAATGTGGTGGGGTCGGAGGCCTTGGCTTCGGGGTCGGCGTCGAGGAGGGCGGACTTGTCGACGATGCGCGTGCCCGTGGTGGGGTCGTAGGCTTGCGCTTGTGGCCGGTAGTACGTGAAGCACTCCATGTGCTTGGAGGTGGTGAGGGTTACTTGTGGTGCGGAGGCGGAGGGGTGCAGCGCGCTGGGGCAGTCGCGCAGGCCGTGGGCGTTCCAGCGGGCGAGTACGCGGGCGTCCCAGGTCGAGTAGAAGGGGCTGCGGGCGAAGGAGGCGACTGCTTCGGCGCGCGTGGGCCAGAGATCGCGGCGGCGGGCGGAGTTGACCATGGGGGCTAGGCCGTAGTTGGGACGTTGCCGGAAGCGGGCGAGGACGGGGTCGAGGAGGACGAGGGAGGAGAGGAGGCGCGGGTGCATCAGGGCGAGGTTGACGATGATGTTGCCGCCGAAGGAGTGGCCAACGCCGATGAGGGGGCGGACCATTTGCGCGCGGAAGGTGTTGATGAGCTGGAGGAGGTCGCGTGCATGGTCGTGCCAGGAGGCTTCAGGGGGGTCGTTAGTGAGGAAGAGGTGAAAGTCAAGGGAGGAGGTGGGGCGTACGATCATTTCCGAGGTTGTCTTCGTTGATGATGCCGCTTTCGCCTTGCCAGGCAACGTCAGCGATCCAGATACCCCTGACGCCGACCCCGCGCTGGTTTAGGGACTTGAGGAGGTCTTCCCATAGCGGCTCGTAGAGTTCCTGTTTGGAGGTTAGAGAAGGGTAAATGCTTGGCGGGGGAGGGGTGTCTGACCTTCACGAAGCCATTGGCGTGGGATGCGATGATGGTCACATCGCCGGGTTGAGGGGAGGGGTTGTTCCGGGGGATGTACTGCTTCACTGCAAGGTAGAGCACCTCCTCTTGAGAGTGCGCCGTGGCATTAGGATACTCGCGGATGTGCTGAGCTTCGACCTTATGCGACTTGATCTCGAAAGGATATACCGAGGCCATCGTGAGTGGTATGAATTAAGGTCGCCTATACTAGAGCTCGGGGATGGCACTCTGAAGATCGCTCATGTGAGATGCGGAGGAGTACGTGTGAGATGTGAATAAGCCAAGGAGCGTTCAATGCAGCCTCTCACTTGAGATGTCGAGAAAGGGCGCGACTGAGTAAATAAATGAGACTGTACGATTTACACCGTAGTTACATTCGAAAACGTTCAACCGGGATTCGCGGGTGTGTTCCACCATTTTTATTAGGTGCCATCAGTTGAGGCAGAACTGCCGAGGTACAGAAGCGGCGGGTTGAATTGAGACGAGAGCCGGATACTGTCCACCGAGCGCGTCCCAAGTCGTTCGCGGGTCGAGCGCCCGGCCTTGGCAGAGATAGCGCTTAGAACGATGTATGCAACAATACGCATTTTCGCATTGGACAGCACTTCTCGATGTATATTTTGTTGAACTCCCATCTTCATACTGGCAACCCTACTTCATGAGGTCAGAGCTTCGATAGCTCGCATGTGACCAGCTCTGAAGGCCATTGGAATCAGCCCAGGCAACCGCTGCGCCGAGGGTTCTCTGCCGCGTTCAGAGCTTCGGAGCCAGGTCATTTTACTAAACAGCACGTTGGCGTTGTCATTGATGGTGATTCATCGTTTTATTCTCTCGTCTCTCGAGGTAGCGTCGAGCTAGAATACCCAAACGCCCGCCATGCCCCTGTATGTGAGCCGGGCTACCTTTTTGTACAATACACTAGGCAGTGTATGATGATATAGTACAAGCGCATCGTGCGCATCTATTCCATGCCCCGGTGCCAGAAGGTACTGCATCGATGGCCGCTGCCAGTCCTCTGTGCCGATTACGCCCATACCGGTGCCATGCCGCTGCCATCGCTATTGGGGCGGTTGGCGAGTTGCAATCGTCTTGTCCTGCCCCCTTTCTCGGATGGGTTCTCAGTTGGAGTTCTATCCACTAGTTCTCTTTTTCTGTTCAAGGAACAAAACCTTTCTCCGGACTAGCAAAGCGAAAGATGTCAGCCTGGTTTTCTGACTGTTGGTCCTCGGCTTTGAACCCTGTTCCTCAGGAATTCTTCTGGCTGCAAGCGCTAAGAGTATCGTCGTATATCGAACTTACTAATTGGGTCGTACTTGAGCATCTGCATGGGGAGAGATGTCCTGGGGCGCGTGAAGGTGTAGAAGAAGCCAGTCATGGCCATCGAAACGAGGCGCACAATGACAGTGCGGGACTTGGCTACACGAAGGCTCGTTAGCGATTTTGGTTGGGTGGGCAATTTGATGCTTTGTCGATGCTTTACCTTTTTTGGCCATCTTGGAGGGTTCTGCGAAGCTCGATGCGCCCTCCTTCCGCGGGTTTTGCTTGTTTGAGAACGAGTTGGCAGTGGCTCACGATCAGAGACCAGAGCTCGAAGTTTGCTCGCAATGAGGTCCGAGCTCCAAGATTCTACAGGGTTAGGGTTTTACCATTGGGCTCTCAGCGTCTCGCCTCCAACTCCAGATTATCCCTCTGCCAATGACCTTCAACCATCGGGAACCTCTACACAGGGGCTGCTCAGCTACAGTCACATCTGCTGGGAGGACGGCATAGATTCCATTACTTAATTCAATTTCTTGTGTTATCCAGCTCGGGTTCTTTTACTGAGGGGACGTTCCGAAGGTCAAATTGGGTTATTCCAGCCGCCAATGAAGAGTCGTCAAGGTTCAAGACCTCGCGAAGGGTTCCGGCTGACAGACAATTTCCAAGGAGTGAGATATAACTCAGTCTAGATTAAATTGTTGAATAATGCAGTGAGCTTCAATAAGATAATCCAAGACAGCTTCGTGTGATAACCTTTTCAACCCATCAGACAGATCTGTCTCTCACACAAGAGTCTGGTCTTGATGAGAAGGGACTTGCGCAAGCAGAGGAAGGGTTTAAGACGTTGCCAAGCTGTTTGCTACATCGAGTCTTTTAAGTTTTGGTTGAGAACGCGGCATGCGCCAATAATCTGGTACCCCACCACTCCTATTTTGTAGCTCCGATCTGGTTTTTGGGGGGGTCTCAGAATTCCGCGATACCCTCCCTTGTTTCTTCATCCTCCATGGATTCGAAACAGACCAAGAGACGATAACATCGCTGGGACGCGGCATCGTTATCTTTCGTCTGGGTCCTGTTGAGGATCCCGTCTCGCAAGTCTAGGTTGGCCCTGGCTTGAGGAAACGGTTTAGCGGGTTCCAGCACACCGCCTCGCCTCCAGTTTCGGAGGGCCCGGGGCCGTGTGATTGCAATAAGAACGTTGCAAGCCCTGCTGAAAAGGGCTGCGGGCTTTTATCCGCGGGACAGAATATCAGAGCAGCAGCGCCACCGGAGAGGTCGAGATATCGAGCTGACGGAACGACAGCGTTTGTGGAACAAGCAGATAGCTCGCCGCCAATTTTGGGCTCAACGCGAGTGCCCCACGCCCAAAGATAGCCTCCCGGTACTCCCACCGTTTCTCCTCGACCAAGGCATCGAAAAGCCGCATCCACAATCGCGGCCGACAAATGGCTCCCTCGGAAATCGCTCTGCGTGTTGCCCGATGCGGTGCGGTAGTGCAAAGCGCGGCGCTCAGAGCCGGAGCTCCCCCTGAGAGGATTTGCAGAAGTAGGTGACGAACGAGTCTTTTTTCTGTCCATTCGATCGATCGTATGGCTTCCATCAGCCCCGTCGGCGCACAGCAGCAGTCTGCAACACCTCCACCTGGGAACAGCTGTTTGTGCACGACTGGCAAACATTTGGATGCGGTGTTTCCCCTCCTCTCCGCTTGCCCGCTTCCCCGGTTTCGGCCGGCGCGGAGAAAGAGTCTGGCAAATCGTCTGACTTGGCTTGCAACAACCCCTTGCTTCGCCTGGCTACGGGTTTTCTGCCGGACTGCCTTCTCTTGACGACTAGGCTGGTTAGGCCAGCCCGATGGTCGGGATGAGTCTGTCAGGCCACGCGGAAGGGCGCGCAGGGTGCGCCGATTTCATCGTCCCGGGTGCTGGTCCTGGCCGCAACAGCCAACCACGCGGGCAGGCCCCTTTCTGATCCCATCCTCCCTTCGTTTTCGTGCCCTCCTCTGCGCTGCCTGATGTTTGTCTTGCTGTTTACTCACTCGTTCCTGCCTCCAAGCCCGTTAATTGCCTCACCTTCAACGTGCTGTCCGAGGAGCTGAGCCCGAGATAAAATACATAAAGGCACCTTTCTAACCCGCCATCCCTGCTGCCACAGACGTCCCCAGATTTACTGCCCCGCCATCGCCGTCTCCAGCTCGTTATACCCCGCCATCCCGTTCCACAACCCGCGGCCTATCTACGCTCTGTACTCGTCATTGCCCCCGACTCATTTCTGGCTCATCGTCTCACCAGGCTCGCATGATGGGTTCTACCGCGGCCAGACGTCTCAACGTCAATAACATCAACCCCCACGTCAAGGCCGCCAAGTATGCCGTGCGTGGAGAGTTGGCTGTGAAGTCGGAGGAGTACCGCGCCTATCTCCAGGGCGGCCTGACCGACCTGCCCTTCTCTCAGATCATCTCCGCCAACATCGGCAACCCCCAGCAGCTCGACCAGAAGCCCATCACCTTCTTCCGCCAAGTTCTCAGTCTTCTCGAAAACCCCACCCTCCTCAACCACGAGGAGGTGCTCCTGAACCAGCTTGGCTATAAGCCCGATGTGCTTGAGCGTGCAAAGTGGCTTCTCCAAAAGGTCGGCTCGGTGGGAGCTTACAGCGCCAGTAACGGCGTACCTGCCATCAGACAGAGCATTGCTGAGTTCCTAGAGAGTGAGTAGTCTCGTAGCCCCTACCCGGTCCCTTCCGAGTGTTAACCTTCTCCACAGGACGAGATGGCTTCCCCGCTAGCCAGGCCGACATCTACCTCTCCGCCGGCGCGTCTTCTGGGGTTAATACCCTCCTACACATTATCTGTGCTAACGAGAAGTCTGGCATTCTTGTTCCCATCCCCCAGTACCCCCTCTACACCGCATCGCTCTCACTTCTCAACGCCAAGTGTGTTGAGTACCACCTGGATGAGTCGCGGAACTGGGGCACCGATGTAAACGTCATGAGGCAGGCCTACGAGAAGGCCACCGCAGAAGGTGTTGATGTGCGTGCCATCGTCATCATCAACCCCGGCAACCCTACCGGTGCCTCCCTCCCCGAAGAGGATATTCGCGCTGTTATCGATTTTGCCAGGGAGGAGCGGCTCGTCATCATCGCCGACGAAGTGTACCAGACCAACGTCTTTGTCGGCGAGTTTATCAGCTTCAAGCGCATGCTCCGTCAAATGCAGCAGGAGAAGCCGGGCGCGTATGACTATGTTGAGCTGGCCTCGCTGCACTCCGTGTCCAAGGGCATGGTCGGCGAGTGTGGCCACCGTGGAGGCTACTTCGAGCTTGTCAACTTTGACCCCGAGGTGCAAGCCGAGATCTACAAGTTCGTTAGCATTATGCTCTGCTCCCCCGTTGTAGGCCAGTGCCTCGTCGAGCTTATGGTAAACCCACCCAAGCTCGGCGAGCCAAGCTACGAGCTTTACAAGAAAGAATACGATGCAATCTTCAACGGCCTCCAAGAGCGCGCCAGTGCCCTGCACAAGGCTTTCGAGCAGATGGAGGGCGTTGAGTGCGGCTCCCCGCAGGGCAGCATGTACCTGTTCCCCACCATCAACCTGCCCCCCAAGGCCGCCGAGGCCGCCGCACAAGAGGGCCGCACAGCGGACGAGTTCTACTGCATGCGCCTCCTCGAAGCCACAGGCGTTTGTGTGGTGCCCGGGTCCGGGTTCGGCCAGAAGGACGGCAGCTTGCACTTCCGCACGACCTTCCTGGCGCCGGGAACCGAATGGGTCGGCAACATTATCAAGTTCCACCAAGAGTTTATGGACAAGTACCGCTGAGCCAAAAGAAAGGCCTTGGCTATGTTGACATGAGTCTTTTGGCAAGCGAGCGAGCGTTTAAATTGGTTCAGTCCATCATGGTTAGCGAATTATGATATCCCCCCGGAAGTTTCTTGTTTGATGATACGGAGAGCTACTCAATCGGTGCACTGCGTTCTGTTATACCGGCCCATAACTCAACTGTCTTGCTTGTCACTTTACTCTTCTCGTCAGCTTTTGTCATTCTCGAAGCTCAATTTCGTTGTTACCTGAGGGTTTGGAAGAGCTTCCGGGGTAACTGGCTGCCGCATGCTTAGACATGACGCCGGGGCAACCGTACTGGTCTTGTTTATGCGGTAGACATCGTCACGTTCTGGAATGGATTTCAGCTGCTCTGGCGAGAAGCTCAGACAGGGAGGACAACAATTTTGCAGCTATGAGAAGCTTTCATGGATGTTGTTGAAAAATATGGTATATAGGTGCTCAAGGAGATAAACGGCCGGGGCAAGGTATTAAAAAAAGGGGCATTGTCTTGCAAGGGGTCACATTTCTAGAAGTCAATAAACCTGCAACATTTTCATCTAGAATAAGCACATTTATCTGGCGCTGTCAAACTCAGAATTTTGCGGCTTTTTGAACTCAACTGAAGGCCGAGTTCTGCTATTTCCACCCTCTAAATCTAGTTAAGGAGGTAGGTATCTTACAATTGCTATTAGCACATTTCTTGTGTGTTGACATGGTGCTTTGCCGCCTCCGCGCAATTCGACGGGGAGAAGATTGTAGAATCGAATCTCAGGCGACTGGGTTTGAACCTTGGGGCGGCAGTATAGGCGGTCGGTTACTTCCGTCATCGCTCGTCTCCTCCCTCGACATAACTCCCTCCCGAGTCCGGCATCTTAGGCCCTCTCACTACCCCTCAGCCGGACCGCCTGCCCGTACTTCTGCAGCTTGGTGATCAATTGATCACCCTGGCGGACGACGTCTTGATACTGCTTGTTCTTGTCATCGGGGCGGTTTGTCTCAATGACGCCGCGACCTGTGACACGATCGATAGTGCAAGGGATACGGCCCGCAGCGATAAATTTGGCCAAATCACTAGCGTTTTCTGTTAGTATGGTTGCTAGGATTGACACATTGGGAGAACTTACCGGTCCAAAAAGTCGACTGTCACACCGAAGTCGTTGGCCATGCTGTCGAGGCCAACAACGCGGTAGCTCTGGAGAAGTTGCTGATAGGCACGTAGGCGCATCTCACGGACAAACCAATTCTTGTGCTCGTGCAGATAGCGGTCCTGGGTCAGAAACTGCTCCTCGACAAGGGCAAGCGCCTGGAAGAAGAGCTTGTAACGGCCGTTGTATAGGCTGCTTACGAGCTGTGCGAGAGGGCTAAAGTCAACGTTCGACTCGACTTCAGGCTGGTCGGTGCTGCTTCCCAAAGTTGTCAGGTTCACCACCGTTGTCCTGGTTGCGGCAGAGCTGGTGTCTTGGGACGCGACATCGGCGCCGGGGCCGGCCGACAGTGCGCCCGACAACGCAAGCAGCTTGTCATCGCCATCACCGAGAATCGCCCTGATCTCTGGGGCGTCGACGACCTTCGACTTGAAATCAACGCGCTTGAGTGATACTGAACCGGCGAGCACAGAGTAGACAACCAGATTACTGTACGTGCAGAGCTCGTACGATGTGAAGGTGGACAAGCTGTCAAGTAGGAGGGGAGCCGCGAGGTTGTAGCTGCGCACTGTAAGGAGGTAAAGACCTTCGTAAGCCTTCAGGCGGTTACGTCTGTCCCAGTCGCCACCGCCCTCAACCAACGTCTTAGCCCGCTCGACATGTTTCTTGACGAGCTGCTTGTCACCGTAGAAGAGACCCATGCGGATGATAGCGAGCACGAGGTCGATTTTCGCACCAAGAATACCGGTCTTCTCAAAGACATCTTCGTAGGCGGTAATCGCTTTGTCCTATAGTAGAAGCACATAGTGTCAGCGAAAGGAGCGCATCCCGAAGGGCTTCAGAAACCAACCTTGTCTCCAACTCTAGCCCAGAACTCAGCGCGCTTGCCACGCGCGGCGTGAATCTCGGTTTCGCCAGCCTTCTCAACTGCCTCGTCTTCCTCTTTCTGAATCTCCTCCAGCTCGCGATCGTTGTCCGCCTGCAGCGACTGATAGAGAGCCTCGTCCCAGGCCATGTGTATGCTGGACGAAGCGCTCCTGGCCGCGATCATGCCAACAGCGCTGCTCTTCCTGCTAGGAGTCTTCCCAATGGCGCTCGACGTACCCTCGCCAACAGCATTAAGGATACCCTCGAGGGGATGCGCCAGATACCGGTATAGCGGCGCCATCTTGTGCTCAGTAATGGCATCCTGGAGGCTCTTGGCGGCAGCCTGTTGCGCGGGCCGGGTGGCGTAAGAGTTCGTGAGGGTGAATACATGCTGGGCCAGCGGCAGGAGCGGCCACTTTGCGTACTGGGGATCGGAGCCCATGATGTGTGGTGATCAGAAAGCTAACAGACCTAACGTCCAATTCGGACCTGAAGCTCGCCGTCTACTGTGGGAGTTGGGCGTTTAGATGCAGCACAGAAACGAGCGCTTCGGGTCGATTCGGTGGCAGGTCCGTCAACTGCGGACGAGATGCTGATCAGGATGGGGGATCCGGTAGTGTGGTGTCAGTGATGGGAGGAAGCTAGGAGGTCGAAATGGAAATGCAGCTTGCGTTGGTGTTGGGTGGCTCAAGCGCGAGATGGGCTACAAGGCGGCAGCTGCAATCGCGTCGAGCTCGGGCCAAATGAAAGCGTCTCTTGTCCTTGTCTCCGTGCGAAGATACGTTCTGAGAGTCCTCACACAGTCCTGTTCCGAACCGCAAGGCCGGGGCTTATCATATCACAGTCTCTTTAACACGTGGGAAAGGCCTTTTAGATGCCGGAAGATTTTTCAAAATGTTGCAAGGCTTTTTTAGAGTACAAGACGACCTTGCCAGAAGGCAGGAAGGCCTGTAATAACGGAACCTATGGGCGGACTTTACAGTAAGAAGGCACTTTTCGCACTGGCTAAGGTGACCTTTTCTTTTGCCCGAGCCTTCGTCTGCGCCAGACCTCAAGGCCCCAACCAGACTAGCGTGGCTCTCCGGGCGGCTGAAGTCAGCCGTACTTTACCATATTAGGTAAGGCTCGACGACGGCCTTGTTCCATGCGGCTCTCCACACTGCTCCTTTGCTCTTTCTTCGGCAACACTGCCTTTCAATCTTCTGGCTTCATTCAAATCGAAGGCCGCCGTCTCAACGACATGATATGACAATTGCGTCGCCGACATTTTATTTGGAAACGACTTCTGCTTTTAATCGGCCGCAACAAACCATCCTCTCCTTCTTTGAACGCGCCAACTGCCATGGCTGGCTACAACGATCGTGACAACCGCGACGACGGCGAAATCGAGTCTTCATCCCCTCCTTCTCGTGGGAGGCACCAGCAAGGTTCCTCCTCAGCCTCTTCCTCCAAGCCGCGTCCTCGTACAACCAACAATGACGAAGAGGACGCCCTTCCCCAACCCTTTGACGCCAAAAAGCTAGCGCCTGCGAAGAAGCGCCAGCGATCTACTTCTCCGGGCGGAGACGCCCCGCGCAGACAGAAACGGCCCGGCCAGCGATCGCGCATCACCGATGCTGATCGCGAGAAAGCTCGACAACTGGCCATCGAACGCGAGCGTGCCACTGAGCAGGAGACACCCGCTGCTGATCCGCGCCGCGGTGCTATTAATGATGTCGTGCGCGCACACTATAACGCGGTGCCGGAGCGAGGGCGCGATTGGCGAAAGACGGATAGTCGCATCAAGGGCTTACGATCATTCAACAACTGGGTAAAAAGCTGCATTATCCAGAAATTCGCCCCAGACGAGGATTACACCCCTGGCGCACTTGAGCGTGGTACCCATTCCGACAAGAAGTTACTCGTGCTCGACATCGGATGCGGTAAGGGAGGCGACCTAGGAAAGTGGCAGCAGGCGCCGCAGCAGGTTGAGCTGTATGTGGGCCTAGACCCTGCCGATGTGTCGATCGATCAAGCGCGGGAGCGATACCGCAGTATGGCAAGCCGCGGCGGGCACGGTGGAAGGGGTGGAGGCCGTGGGGGCTACGGGAGGCGGCCACAACCGCGGCTGTTCGACGCGCGCTTCCATACCAAGGATTGCTTTGGCGAAACGATTGGGGATCTCGACATTGTGCGACAGGTCGGCTTCACCTCATCTACCATCGCCGAGCACAGAGGGTTTGATGTGGTCAGTATGATGTTCTGCATGCACTACGCATTTGAGACCGAGCAAAAGGCGCGCCAGATGCTCAAAAACGTTGCTGGTGCCCTTAGAAAGGGCGGTCGTTTCATCGGCTGCATCCCAAACTCCGACGTCATTGGCTCCCGTGTTGAAAAGTTTAACCAGGAACTCCAAGAGAAACAAGAGAAGAAGGCCAAAGAAAAGGCCGAAACTGCTGCTGCCGGAGGGGATACCAGCAAGGACGACGCCGAAGCAGAGAAGCCCGAGCAAGAGGACGGCGAGGTTGAAGAGGAGGAGGGTGAGGTCGAAGAAGAGACAGCACAATGGGGCAATGAAATCTACCGTGTGCGGTTCCCCGGCAAAACCCCTGCCGATGGCATCTTCCGCCCGCCGTTCGGCTGGAAATACAACTTCTTCCTGCACGAGGCCGTCGAGGAGGTACCCGAGTATGTCGTCCCTTGGGAGGCTTTCCGCGCCCTAGCCGAGGACTACAATCTTGAGCTGCAGTACCACAAGTCGTTCCGCGACGTGTGGGAGACAGAGAAAGACGACAGAGAGCTTGGGCCGTTGAGCGAGCGTATGGGCGTTCGGGAGCGTCACGGCGGTACGTTGCTAGTATCGCCTGAAGAGATGGAGGCAGCGAGCTTCTATGTGGCTTTCTGCTTTTATAGAGTGTAAGATGGGATTTTGGGACGCCATTGATCTTACCTGATCGTTTTGTTACCGAAGAGCTTAGAACGCGACAAGGCGGATAAACCAGGGATGCCAAAGAGATAAGAGTATCTATGAGCATGACGGAGCGGCTGGCGGCTGAGTTGAGTTACGGCCTTCCGCGGACGGGGCGATTCTCCCCAAAGCTGTACACCGTTGTTCCCCGTGTTTGCGGGATAGCGTGCTGCCTAGTTGGTTTCGTTCTCGCTCTTACAGGTCTGGTAATTCTCGCGCATGCAGAAGGGCGGCGAGTGTATTTACGGCGCAGTCTATTTCTCAATACCAAAGAGAGCGGATATGGATCTGGAAACGGCCTCATGGCCCGGGATTCCACGCTTAATATAGGGGATGCGGAGCACACCAGACAGCAGCTTACCATCCTTCGGCGAAGTATTTGAAAATATATCCAAACGTGACAAGAGCGCAACAATGCGTATTAATAGCTACGATTAAACACTAAACGAGTACTTGTGTGTGTGTATATGTATGGAGCTGGGGGTATCATCTCTCTCTCCTCGTCGCTGGTGTAATGGGCGAAAAGAACATGGCAAAAGGGGGTTTGAATGAAAAGCAGTCACCTCTCCCTCCCCTGGCTGGTGCTTATGAAACCAAATCAGACTCCGATGTATGCGTTTCTCCTCTCTCCCGCCTCCCCTTCTTGGGCTCCGTTGCCTCTCATACCGCCCTTCTCACCCATAGGGAGTCCTGTGGGGGTTGAAACAATCCGAGTGCATCAGGCTGAGTTCGTAGAACGCCTCCAGATCATGAATGCAGCGAGGGCAGCGCATGTTGTGGCGGTTAGCGCCAGATAGAGACCGGTTCTATCAGGCGGTGGCTCGTCACTCTTGGGGAACGCCGTACTGGGATTGGTTGCGGCCTCTGCAAGTGCTACAAACAACTCGCTGATGCTATTCCAAGTGACACTGACATGCAAGGGTGAGTTCATATTGATCGCCGCAGTGTAAGCGTCTGGTTGCAATTCGCTTCGTTGTGTTGTCTTGTCACGGTCTGCCTTGAGTGCAGTGTAGATAGCGGGCAATTCATCCAGTTGTGGGTAGCGCTTCCGCAATTCGACAATGTGAGAAAACGAGTCGGGCTCGGATGAGTCGTAGGCGTAGCAGATCATATCGCAGGCGTCTAGCTTGGCCTGGTTTTCCAAGATGGCCGGCTCCAGCTCTCCGAGCTCTTCGAGAATTAAGTAGCACTGCTTTCCCCCGTGCAGCTCGACACTGTTGACAGCACGCCGCGGCTTAATGGTTGGGTGGTAGAGCGGATCGAAAGGGCGGTTGAGAAAAGAGTCAATGAGTGACGATTTACCAGCTCCCGAAGAGCCCACCAGGTAGCACAGAACAACGTTACGTTCAACTCGCCCCGGCCGACGTCTTCGTTTCCTCGCTTTCGTGATTTTCAGGGCCGGTGTGGTCAGATCTCGCCCGTTTGAAGCTTCGAACCCAAGATATGCTAGGTATTCTAGTGTAGTCTTAGGTTCCAGGAACGTGGTCATACTCCACTGCGCAAGCCATCCTTGAAGCGTAATGTCCCCCGCATCGTTCCGGACGGTTGACGACGGGAAGGACGTCTCGGCCCATGAGGATGGCAGCCCCGGAGTGGGTGCAAACAATGCCGCCAGCTCCTGGTCATTGAGCCCGCCATCGTTGTCCTTGTCGAACGTCAAAAACAGGTCCATAAAAAAACGATAGCCAGCAGGGCTGAGCTCTGCCGAGGCGTAGTCCGGAACATCGAATCGCGGGTGCAGAAAGCTATCTTCCAAGCTCAAACTGTCGGTATAGTGATGCTTCCGCACGATGGCCCAGATCGTCTCATGACGTCCCTTTTCTGCGTACAACTTATTGAGAAACAAGAACCCCGGCAGATCAAGCCCTTTCTCGGTGGCGGAGCTCGGTATCGCTTTGCCCACCGTCATCTTGATGTTTTCAAGTTCCTCCAGAAGCAGCGGCTTCTCGAAAGCCTTGGCTTGGAAATCGTGCATCTCCTGGTCGTTTAGATAGCCGTCCTGGTCCTTGTCCGATAACCAAAACACTCTCTGCAGCGCTTCCACGCATGCGGGTTTGAGCTGGCCCTCCTTATGGTCGTACAGTGGCGCAATTGGATGGACGACGGCCTTCTGGCACAGGTAGAAGACCTCGACGACATTTCTCGGCTCCTTAGCGCTCGTGCGGATGCAAGAGTCGATTTCCCTAAATTCAGTCATGACGGGGAGCATCTCCTCTTCGAAGACCTGGGCCGTGCTGCCTTCGGCGGTAAGATCGGCTTTGTTGGCGCAAAGTACAACGGGAACGTTGACACCAAGAGATCGGAAGTAGGGCATCCAAAAGAGAGCTACCCGCTCATAGCTGTAGTGATCCGAGTATACGAGCAGGATGACATTCGACTTTCGTATTTCCTTGCGGAGCGTAAGGCGGTCTTGCGGCCGTGCCGAGGTGTCGACGATAGTTGTCGTGACATTTTCGGGCGCGCTGGTGTCCGGCGGGATCGTGATGATAGGGAGGACGGATTGGATCTTGTTGGCAACAAACACGTCTTTAACCAGTGAAGCGATCAGGCTGGACTTCCCAGTCCCTTCGTCGCCGCAGACACAGATGCGCACCGCTTTTATCAGTTAGCCCCTGCGCGCAGCATAGATCTCGGGCCTAGTGACAGGTGGCTGCTATCATACCAGTAGCCATTTTTCTCCCAGCAAAGCAACTTGCAAGCTTGTTTATAGCAATGCCATCCTCGAGTGTATTATTTTCCTTATCGGCGGAGTGTGTTGGGGGCACGGGAAATGCAAGTAGGAGCAACGATGATGCTGCGGCAATATTCGTCAATCACCGAAGCTCTGCAGAGGTTGTCAATGGGGTGATGGAATTGGAGGTTGGCCACAAGAAGCGTTTTCCGACGCTAGGTACTTCGTAGCTCCCCCGCCTTATAATGCGCCTTGGCTATTGGCCAGCACCCCAGCCAACAAGCGATTTGCTGAGCTTCAACAACGGGCCGTCATGATGCATCAATTTGCACCTTCAAAAAGGGGTTTGAGATCAAACATATGCAAGCTGAAAAGACATCCCACTTGCAAAGTGTAGCTGTCCTCCAAGAAACACGGTCTGGGCGGTTTGGCTCCCCGGCACACTAACAAACGGCAACGGACCCGGCAAGTCTAAGATATCTCGGGGGTCTCCTATTCACAAGGTGCCTTACCTATGTTGCCGCCCGTGAAGAGCGGGCTCACTGGGGCTTCGATACATGGGAGAATGGAGCGACTTAACTATCACCACCTGATGCGCCGCCGCCAGCTTCGGGTCACGTTGTTTTGCCTTCCTTACCCTCTATAAGTTGAGTTCCATTGCCGACTCACGTACCCCACACCAAGCCAGATCCCCCTCGCCGCTCGTCCCGGATTCCAAGGCCCGATCCCGTTTCAAACGGCTCCAGTGAGTCCAGTCAGCGCGATGACACCCTTATTGCACCCTGCACCCGGCCTGCTGTTTAAACGCGGTCCCGCGGCTCCATTTACGTAGTCAATGCCGCGTCAACTCCTTCCGCATCTTGCAACGTCCGGCGTCGTTAGTAACTATCGTCAACTTCCAGCCCGCCACAACTTGCTTGGCCCTTTGTGACTTTGAGCCTTGTCGTTCCGGTGGCTGGCCCTGGACGTAAATCGCCAGCGAATTGACACAAGCCAAGGGACGCCGCCAAGCCCAGCACTACCCCCACCGTTCTCAACCAGCCGCGCTTCCAGTTGGAAAGCGCGCTGCAACCACAAGCCACCATGTTGTAAGAGTCCAACTTGTCTGCCGGCCAGCTAAAAGAAGCATAGCCAATTGTCCCACCACGCTTCACGCCTTCCATGCTCCCATTTCGCCGTGGCTGATGGATCTCCGTAGTGTTTTGCCTCCGCCGCCGCGCTATCCCGCGGCAGGAACCTACAATGCCGCTCTCGGCGCCAGCCAAGTGATACCTATGATCGAGACGAACAATGTGCTCACCACCCCCTCGGGGCCCGAGTACCAGTTCCTGGTTGGCGAGGGTGAGCCTCCTTTTCTCCGCGCGTGCGCCGGCCGCGACCCCTTCTAAGTGCGCGTGTCTTCAGGCCTCTACGTCTTGAAGGAAGATCTGCACCTTGCAACCCCTCCGCCGCACCCCTCCGAGGCCCCCGTCATCAACCCGAACCCCCTCGCGACCACGCCCCAGCCGGCGACCACCGGCACCAAGCTCTCGCTGCTTGGCCTCGATGTGCGCCCGCTGCCGCCTGCCTTCTATCGCGTCGCCTGGCGCTCCGGTGGCGTGCAGCAGAGCATTCAGGAGCACCCCGACGAGAGCAAGTCGTCGACCACGGAAGGGCGCGGGAGCAGTAGCGACGTCGGAGGCGCGGTGCGCAACGTGAACTCGGCCGATCTTCCCGTGCACTCGCCCAGTGCGCCGGCTTTTGGGGAGGGCAACGCTCTGCTCGCTTCGCCCCCCACCAAGGATGCGAACAAGCGGCGGAAGCCCAAGAACAACATGACCAAGAGCAACTCTTCCTTTATATCTAGGGTCATTGTCCATGAGACCCTTGGCAAGAAGCTTCAGGACAGGCCGGCTGATGGCTTGTTTGCCTTTGCCAATATCAACCGGGCTTTCCAGTGGATAGACCTAGCTTCCCCGACCAAGGTGAGGGACCCGCGAGAGCGATTGTGATATTCGGACCGTCACTAACTGAGGCGGCGGCCAGGTTGAGTATCTGACCAAAATCCTCTTCACCAAGGCCCACTGTCTATGCCATGATGTAAACAGGTTGACCAAGAGCTTGTCGCACATTGATGTCATTATGGGGTTCTCAACTGGTGAGATTATCTGGTGGGACCCCATCTCGCAGCGGTACACGCGCTTGAACAAGAATGTATGCACTTGGGAGAACCTCCGGTGTCTGATAGCGGTGAGAAAGCCCATCTGCTTACTTGTGTAGGGTATTATCAACGGAACGCCTGTGTCCGAAATCCGATGGATACCTGGGTCGGAGCATCTCTTCATGGCGGCGCATATGGACGGGTCCCTGGTGGTCTATGACAAGGAGAAGGAAGATGCCATATTCTCTGCGGAGGAAGATGGCGGGCAGCCACAGCAGCCACCTCAGCAGTCTCAGCACTCGCCAACGGACGGCGAGGCCAATGGCACCAACGGCGCAGTCAACCACTTCTCGCAGATCCAGGTAAACAAGTCGGTGCATTCCAAAAACCAGAAGACGAATCCAGTAGCTGCGTGGAAACTTTCAAATCATCGCATAAATGCATTTGCCTTCTCGCCCGACAACAGGCACCTCGCTGTTGTATCAGAAGACGGGTCACTCAGAATAATTGATTACTTGAAGGAACAGTATGGTGCCCAAATCTCTCTTCGAGGCGGACCAGTCATTCTAATCGTGAAATCGCTAGGTTGTTGGACCTGTTCTACTCATACTACGGCGGCCTCACATGCGTGTGCTGGTCCCCAGACGGCAAATACGTGCTCACAGGGGGGCAGGATGACCTCATCTCTATATGGTGCCCTTCCGAGTCTGTTCTCATCGCGCGGTGTCAGGGGCACCACTCGTGGGTGACGTCGGTGGCCTTCGACCCATGGCGGTGCGACGACAAGAACTACCGGTTCGGCAGCGTGGGCGAGGACTGCAGGATATGCCTATGGGATTTTAGTGTCGGCATGCTGCATCGTCCCAAAGCTGTGAGTCTATTTTTCGTAAAAGTGCTAGTTGTGTCTGCGTTGGCTAATCAGCCACTGTTGCGAAAAGGCTTCTCTTAGGCAGAGGGCATCCGTCTCCTCGCGGTTCGTGTCGCTGCAGAGGGCCGATACACAGAATACGGGGATAAGCAGGCTTCGATCAGACTCTAATTTGTCCGCCGGGGAGGCAGATAGCGAGGGGGTGTTTCCTCACGCAGTGTCGTCGAGGGCGAGCACGCCAATTCTACCGCCTGTTTTGGTATGTTTTTTTACATGTTTTTTTTACCCACCTCAGTGATCGGCCCGTTCGCCAGCCGCCAAATTATACTGTCACCGTGTATACCTGGCCGAAGTCTAGCTGGGCTAACTGTTCTTGCTATTTATAGAGCAAAACGGTTGATGCCGATCCATTATGCTGGCTTGAGTTTACACAAGATGCCATTATCACGAGCTGCAAATCAGGCAAGTACTCATCCATGCCAAGAAAACCGGGTCAGGCTAATACAAGGCAATGACAGGGCATGTTAGGACGTGGAACCGGCCATCGGACGCCTCGCCGCAAATGGAGGATCAGAAATCGGAGAGCTAAGTTTATTTTCAGGGTGCACTTGTCGGCGGCTTGAGCGCCAACGTCAAGCTGGTTGGTGTTTGGCGTTGTCAAAGTTATATTTGGTTGTTCCACGTTTAGGGATGCATGAAGCATTTGCGCCACGAGCTTGATTCTTTATCTACTTACAACATCTGCCAATCCACCGTCAACGACATGTCAGTTCTCGCAAGAACGGGACTGGTTCCACAGGACAGACAGGCTTGTTGCACAATACGAGTACATATGCTACACCGATATGCCGCCGATCTGACAGCCATGCGCGCGGTGGGTACCTGGTTGAAGTTACAGCATATACATTGATTGCCGTTTCATCGGATGTGCATAGTGGATGCAACCCATGCACGGAAGTCCTTGCCTGAGTTTCTTCGAGCTTCCTCTGGCTGGGAAGAAGCAGAGCCGCCCTGTGGTGGACCCGCATGAATGCCTTCTGGCACCATTTCGAGCTGCATCTTGCCCGTCCTCGTCATCATATTGTGGCTTGTTAGTGGTTATATCGTACGAAGACTCGGGCCAAAAGAAAGGGTCTCTTCTCTCCGTGCGAAAATGCGTTGTTAGAATCTCCACACAGTCCTGTTACGGGAAGGCAAGGCCTGGCTCATCACATCACAAAACCTTTCGGAATGCCGGATGGCCTTTTAAAATATAGGAAGACCTTTTCAGTATTTATGTAGGTGTTTTCAGAATGGGAAATGGCCTGTAATAACGAGAGCCATAGGCCATTCTTACAGTAGGAAGGCATTCTTCGCACTAGCTAAGGGGTCCTTTTCTTTTGGCCAGAGCCTTTGTACCTTTTACGAAGCACCGCCCAGATATTGCGAACTAAGGTACGAGTACGCAATGGATGATCTACTAGTGGGCCAGTCAAACCACAGTAACCGCCGGCTTGTCGAGCACCACAACGCAGTGCCACGCCAGAGGGGAAGGGGTGAGCTAACAAAGTAAAACGTCTCAACGACCCTGGGTCAAAGTCTTACGTGCTTGTAGTCTAGGTACGAAGCAGTCAGAGCTCCTTCCTCCAGGAGGTCAAGTGGCCGAAGAAGAGGAGCCCGGACGTCCATCCCCTGCATAAACAGCTTCTCCGAGATGAAGTGTACCCGGTTCTTAGCGAGTTCTTAGTCGCGCGGAAGAGAGGAAATCCAAGCAGCTGTGCGCTTTCCAACAATTGCAAGGTCCATCCATCAAACTTGTTTCGTTCCGCCCGCCCCCCTGAGCCGGCGGTCACATTTTTTTACGGAGCTGTTGGGTGTTTTCGGGATGTGACTAATGATTCCAGACAGATGCCATGCAATGATCTGTCACAGAGCTCAAGCTATCGGATTACTCACCGGCGGGAGAGAAGTTGAAGAGTTTTTTTCTCACTTCCGCTTCTCCGTTCAGGGGCAGCAGAGCCCTGTTTATTAGTAACTTTGCAACTGCCGCTTTTCTTCCAGCCTTGCCCCCTTTCATTTGCTTCGACAGTTGGATCTCAGGTACCGTCGCAAAATGCTGGTGGGGAAAGTTCTTTCGTAAGGCTGAGAGCCCTCAAAGCATGTAACCCTGGATATCGGTTTTGCTGATGGAGATTTTTCGGGATTTCTCGGTTCGGGCCTTTGTGATGTCTGTGACATGTCAAGCGGGCCTCCCGTCGAAAATTCGTTTCACCGATGCCTGGGCCCCAGTGTTAGGGCCCATCTTTAAAAAACGTATTTTTGAGCGGAGCAAATACGTCGCTGTTGCGGTGTCGCTGCGGCGACACTTGAGAAAGGTGTGAGTCAGATAATTTGTTGGCCCTCAACTTAAATCCTTGATATCCACCGCCACCGCCATCTGAGCCTCTTGCAGTATTCGCCAATACGGTATCTTGTCCAATCGGATGGCCTGGAGTTGGTTGGCCGCCCGAACGTCAGAGAGTCCCAAGCCGGAGAGGATGAAAAAAAACGGCGAACGTGTTAGATTCATTCGTCGGGCTTCGCGCAAAATTCTGAGATGGGGCTTTGCGTATCCATTATATCATTGTGATGACGATGACAGAAGTGGAGTGTCGTTTGGAGCGATCGTGGAATCGTCGACGCCACTTGCAGGGCGAATTCCGTCGGCGCAACGCTTGATAGCAAAGTGGGGCTTTATATGATCTTGGCGGCGCCCTGCTGATCTTCGCCCGGGATCCGATGCGATTGAAGATCCAAACCCTTGTCAACAGATCCACGAGTAATCCGTACATTCCGATACTTGTGTCGGATTCACCAAATCGGTCGACCACGGGTTCGGAAGTCAAGTAGCAGAAAGAAGTGAAGAGTTGCGCATCCAGCTTGGGACACATCCCCAGAGTGCCCTTCCTACCCCAAAGACGTTGGTCAGCAGTACGGTTCAGTCGTTTGGTGGCTGCGTCTCGCAAGTCACTGGGGGCTGACGACCTCCCAGTTCGGGGCATCCCAAGACAGCACACCGTCAGGTGATGCTGCCGCATTGTCACCCAGGAAAATTCGTGGCGGCATCAAGACTCCAGCCTGTTCTGTGCCAGATGGTCACGCAATTGGGAAGGCAATTACGGGCCCTCCCGCCTCTCCACCAAGTGACAGTCTCAATGAATTTGAATGAAGAGAATGTTGGTTGGCGGACGAAAGAGGCACCCACCTGCCGCGTTCGGCAGAGCGCTGGTGGGGGTTGGGTCATTCCGCCAAGCGTGCCGCCAAGGGTTGTTGGGCTGTGTTTGGCAGTCGCATCCCACCAAGCGCACTCGCCTGGGCTACAGTCGCCAAGACCGACACATGCTGGCAGCTGAACGTGCGACCTGCCTCCCATCAACACCACCTGCGATATAGGTGATGGGCGAGCCAGTGAGAATGCCCTTAGCCCAGCCACGGTGACTTACTGCATGGCCCAGCCACACGGGACGATGGTGTGCTATTGACTTACAGTAGCTCCATTGACTTGGCGCATATTCCCAATGTTCCCAACACGCCGCCCGAGGGAGGGCCAGCGCAATCAGTAGTCTCCCGTACCATCATTGACTAATGATAATCTCTTTAGCTCGAGCTGTCGGCAGCTAGTCACACTTGGCAAGTGTTGGGCTTCTGCTGGCACCCCACGTAGGGTCCATCCTACGGCCCCGGGAACCCAGTGCCGTCTTTGGCTTTCCGATCTTTGTCGTCCGCCTTAGCTCAATCCCTATTCCGCTATCGCACGAGTCATCCCACACCATGCATTGATAGTGACATTTGGGACCGTCCAATGTCACTTCGCCAAGATAACCAAAGAGGTACCGGCTGTAACTTCCAGTTGATACATCCCACCCTCTCTCATGGATCCTACCATGCATTGCGTGAGCTGGATGGCTCAGTCCCGGTTCTGGTTGCGTGATGACCCTGGTCGCCTGGCTTCCTTCGCCTCAGCGTATGATCAAGGGCCTTCCTGGATGCAGGGTACTACCTACCTGCGTTTCCTGGGTCTGTTGCGAATCCCGACCCGCATCCATCCTGACATTTTCTTTTTTGTGCTCCCCTTTCCTATCTGCCTCAAGGTTGCGCTAGAACCGAAACTCCTACATCCTATTTTGTCGGTCCCCTCGATTCCTGACTCTCGCCGCAACCCGTTGAATTCCTAAATCGCCGAAGTAGCGGTCGACTGCTACTTCCTCGCCAGTTCTGCGCCGTCCCCACCCCCAACATACGATACGAGACGTTGGGTCGAGCAGAGGAATAACATACCAATATCGATACCGAAGCAACTAGACTGGAACTACTTCACCGCAGAGGCGCTTCCGCCGTGTGCGCTTCCTCATAATCCGGCGATGCCGTCCTTTAACCCCTTCACCTCGGTGACCGGGAAACACGCTTTTACCCTGTTCGAGATCCGGTAAGCAACGGCTTGTGTCCCGCATGTCTTGACCGAAGGGGCACGAGTGCTGATAGCCGACTGGCGTCCCAGGCTCGAGAACGACTTCATAGTATTCCGCGGCAACGAGTATGAATCTTCAGGCCAGCTGCTGAAGGGCACCGTGGTTCTGTGCCTCCCTACACCATTGAAGATCGAAGACGTTCACCTGAGGCTGACGGGCACTCTTCACTACGGGTAAGCCAATATATATCCCTTTGGAGGGGCAATTCGCATGCAAAGAATACAGCAGGCTAACCGTTTCATTAGCTGGACCGACTCAAAAGTGACACCGACGGGGATTTCGAACCAGAAGGTTGATAAGACGACCACGATCTACTCGCATAGGTGGACACCATTCATCGGTGTGGGTGCACCGAGTGCGTCAAACACAATCAGCAAGGGCGTTACACTCCCGGCAGGGAACTACGAATGGCCGTTCGAGCTGATGCTACCGGGAGACGTAGCCGAGAGCATCGAAGGTCTTCGCGAGGCGAACATTACCTATAAGCTCAAGGCCACTGTCGCACGAGGAAAACTGGCATACGACCTGCACGCCTATAAGCGCCTGCGTATTATACGGACGTTAGAACCTTCTGCTCTCGAGTTCCTGCACGCCATGAGCGTCGAAAACATATGGCCCAATAAGATCGAATATTCGATCGTGGTTCCCCAAAAGGCCGTGGTCTTTGGCAGCTCAATTCCCCTCGAAACCAGGTTCAGCCCACTACTGAAAGGCCTAGAACTGGGCGATGTCACGATACGGTTGATGGAGGTCCACGACATCATCGTCCACTCACCGGCCGGAAACCCAATGAAAGAACTTCGCAAGGAGCGGGAGGTGTCGATGTGGACTATCCCTATGAGCAGGGAGGAACACTGGCAGGACATGATTGACGACACTGGCCAGGAAGGCTGGGTCATGAGCACGACTCTGGATCTACCCAGGAAGCTTGGCAAATGTCTCCAGGACGTCAACGCCAAAGGCATCAAAGTCAGACACAAGCTGAAACTAGTTGTTGCTCTAAAGAACCCAGACGGGCACGTCTCGGAGCTCCGCGCGACGCTCCCAGTAACCATTTTCATCTCGCCGAACATGCCGCTGGACGAGGAGGGCAATCTTGTGCGACAACTACCGCAAGGAGTCACCAGCGAATCGGTAGCTGTTGTAGCCCCGCCGAGCTATAGCGAGCACTTTCTTGACCAGCTCTACGATGAGATTGAGCCCACTGGTCTGCAGACGCCGGGGGCTCAGTCCGGTTTCAACAGTCCAATCTACGGCCATTCCCGCGCTGGGTCGGCCGAGAATCTGGCGGCTATGATGAACCTCACCATCACTCCAGCTGCCCTTTCGTCCAGGTTGCAGAGTGTGTCCCTGGAGGAGTCCAACCGAAATGCCTCTTGGAATTCTTTGAGCGGAGCTGCATCGAGCTCTGGGGGTCGGTCCGGGGGAGTCACGCCCTATCACCTTGTTGACAGCGCTCCCAGCTCAGCTCCGCCGTCCGCACCTCTCACGCGGCAAAACAGTGATGAGCAATCGTCTGGCAGCGATTCACCCGATCATCTCGATCTCCAGGAAATTTGCAAAGTTCCTAGCTACCAAACAGCTGTCAAAACGCCAATCAAGCCACTGACAAGCATTCCAGGATTCTCGCTGCCGGATTACCATACAGCAACAAGCACGCCGCCCGGAAGCGCGCCGGTAACACCAAGTGCAGAGCATCGACCAGTAGACCCGATGTCAACAGTGGCCCCTTTGACAGCCAGTACGACAGCCCCTGCTCCAGCTCCTGCTCCAACTCTTGCGACAGCCCCTGCTCCCGTAGTGCAAGGGCCGTCCAGCCCGCGCCGTAGGTCGGTGTTATCCGGGCGAAGGCGGCAGTTCTCGTTTTCCCATAGTTGGCTCCATGGAGACAATGATGAGCACCGCCGGCTACACCTCATTCAATCGCGCGAACGAGTGGCGTAGAGAGCCACTAAGCCATGCTCTCGATACCAGCAATGACCCCTCTCTTTTGTTTTCTTCTGTATCATAAAACAAGCATATTATCAATGCTTTGGCACGCGGCGTTTTGGAGATCACAGACCAGCATATTTGGTGCTGGTTGGTCAGTTGGCTTGGTATAATAATGATCACAGGCTGGACGTCAATGGGAATGACGATAGACAGTGTACATGGGGAGTTTCGGTTGAGGATATACGTACATCACGCGGAGTATGGTTTGTTGGAGCGACACTTTTAGTCGCTCATATCATTGGCATTTGTTTGATACCCCTTGATCGGTGAAGGCGAGGTCAAAGTAAATATGAACGGGGTATCCCGATGAATTTAAACTTAACCCCTGGCAACTTTTACACATTGTGCTGATCGTGAGGCCTCTAAGGTGTGGGGAACTGTCGGTTTGGCGTCAACGCCGCGCTCCGCTAGTCAAGGACTGTCTTGTAGCAAATACACCTACGAGAAGCTAACCAATAAATGTTTGTGGAATACGGATTTGGGGGAAATGACCGGAATATTCTACAACCCTATTGCCATTTCGAAAGCTAGCGGTATCAACATATCTTCTCTCAAGCCAATTGTCTCCGAGTTTTGCGAACCTGGATGGTTCAGGAGCAAGGGTTGGGTTCTCGCTATCGAATGCGAATGAGTGGATTCAGATTACGTCATACATCACCCCACCTTTAAGGCCTTCAACATCTTGGCAAGACACATAAGAGGTGCAACGATGCCCAAGAGCGAGACATATAGATAACTGAGTCGTATAATCACGCGCTGCGCCGTTTCCAGCCTGCAGACTCTAAACGTTATCAGGGAGTAGAGAGCCATGGCCAGCTGAATCGGACAGTTGCAAGCTGAACGGTTGAGGGGGTCCTGACGCTGCCCCGCAATTGGGCCTCGTTACGTCATTTAGCTCGTCGATCTCCAACAGGGATGAAAGCACAGACTCGATCTTTATTCGCGCTTGACATTGTTCCCAGATGAAACCCACTTGGAGAATCGTCTGATTCGACTCGTTTTGTCTTAACCAGTGTTCTAGGCTGGCCGCTACGAGCCAATTTGCGACGGACCGTTGGCGTACTACAAGTAGCCAGTTCCCCCGTCCGTTCTCATCCCCTCCATGACTTCATCGGCTCGACCAAACTCGGACGATACACTATTCCTTTGCTTTCGCGATTACAACGTCGGACGAAACCGTCGCGATACCCTCACTTCTAACTCCCAAACGGTCCATTAAAAATCTTTCAAAACGGCCGGCCTAAAGAAACTCGGGATCCACTCCCGAAAAAGTACAGACGTCGATATGTCTTTACAGTCGCCAACGAGCAGTGCCGCCCCTACTCGCCAGGGGACATTGGCAAGCACGGCCTCGGAGGATGCCGTTCCAGACGTCGACCCCAGCACCGTATGTGAAAGAGCAGAATACCTGGCTCCCTACCAACGGGCCAAACGCACAGCTGGAACTATGAGCTTTAACATCGTTCCTTTTACAGACTGCCGGCCTTCTCGCCGAACGACTTCAGGCATACAAGCATGCCGTTGTCTACATCGAGGAGTATGTCGAAGCTGTTGAGAAGATCCACAAGGCTCAGGCGAAGGAGTATGAGAAGGTTTTGAAGGTATGTTTCGCCATTGAACTTGGGTGCACGCGTAGCGTTTGCCTGTGCTAATGTGTCCGGAAGACCATCTCGAAGCCCCTTAGGGAGGGGGAGCACTTCGATCAGAGCTTGGGTGGCATGGCCGGCTTCTTTGAAAATATGCGCGTCAACACTCAAGCGCTTGTTAACACCAACCTAGAGACGGAGAAGAGCATTAGGGGCTCTGTCCTCCCCGTCATTGAGCGGCTGCATAAGGAGATTAAGCACAAGGCGAAGGAGCTGTCGCACGGTGCGCAGAAGGGAGCGAAGGAAGTTGAGAAGGCGCGCAACACGACCCAGAAGCACATTGAGCTGCTCGGCCAGCACACAGCCTCGTTCGAGTCGGCCGGCGGTAAGGCACATGCCAACGACGACCCATATGTTATCTCCCGCGGCGTCCTTCACCGACTCAGCAAGCAGGTGATGGAGGAGAACAACCACCGCAATGACCTGATTGCCGTGCAGACCAACTTCCAGGTCTTCGAGTCCCATGTGATCCACGTCATTCAGGAAGTCATGGAGACCTTCAACACTTTCGCCGGCGGCCAAGCTGAGAAGGTCCGCGCCCTCTACAGCGACATGCTCGGCGCCGCCCAGCGCATCCCGCCCGACTTCGAGTGGAAAGCTTTCGCTGCGCGCTGCAAGGACAGACTGGTTGACCCGAACGAGGAGCCACGTTCCGCTGAGAGCATCCAGTTCCCTAACATGCACCACTCGTCCATCAAGCCGCTAATTGAGGGCACCTTGGAGCGCAAAAGCCGTAACAAGCTGTCGTGGGGTACTACAACGAGCTACTATGTTATAACGCCGTCCAAGTTCCTGCATGAGTTCAAGGATGATGACTACATGCGCAAGGACCCAACGCCTGAGCTTAGCATTTATCTGCCCGACGCCATCATCGGCGCGCCCAATGGAGAGAAATTCAACGTCAAGGGTAAGGATCGCTCGGGCACCATGGGCGGCAAGCTAGCGGGCACATCGGAGCTCGCCTTCAAGGCCCACACTGCGGCGGAGGCACAGAAGTGGTTTGATGTCATCCGAAACGTGACTGGCGCCACAGGGCCCGCACCACTGACATCGCCGACACCGAGCCCACCGGCAGTTGCGGCAGACGACAAGCAACTCGAGGCTGCACCCGCGCAGGCTGCTGCGGTTGAGAAGCCAGTTGTGGCTGTGAATACGGACCACAAGGCCCAGGAAGCGGGTACGTACTATGTCTGACAGTGTGGTGGGTAAACGAGGTTATTGACAGAGATAACACAGGCATTACCGGTGCCAGCACCACCACCAGCCCAACGGTCATTTCCCCCGCGTCGACTACCGCTCCTGCGGATGCGTCAAAGGGCGTCGGGTCTCTTGACACAAAGGGAAGTATTGATACGGCTGTCACCTCGCCAACTGCGCCAACATCCGTCCCTACGTCTGCAACACAGGAGAAAGCACCCCTCTCGAGCTAAGAGCGCATACCGGTACGCCCTGGGTAGCAAGAAGTTTGCGAGTTGAGGCTGTGGGCATGTGAAAATGTCGGTGAGGGTGGTGGTCGGAGGCCGTGAGGGTTGCACTTGAGATTGACTCTGGATACCAACGTGTTATTTATGCAGTAATATGAAAGAAGGCGGCGATTGTTTGCCTGTGGACGAGCTGTCCTTACCCTGCTTAGTTCAATATCATTAAGTAACGTTACGAAGCAAAGTGTTGGTTTCTCTGATTGGCATCCGAGCGGGCGAGATTCTGCCTAGGTATCGGTAGGCATCCATATGCGCTAACAGCCCTTGGGCGCAGGTTCGGGGTGAAAATGACGATTTCACCCCTCGCGAATACCCGTTGGATAATGGCCCCGAGAGCTTACCTACCCGATGGCAAGGAGGCGCAATTTCTGCATATCTGATCATCTCGGTGCAGTTCAGGGCACATTATTAACTTACTCGAGTTGGCAATGGAGCAATGGAGATAGAGTGCCCTGGAAGTAGAGAGCTCTAGTGTTTCAAGATCCTTTCGATGAAGAACGCATGAGGTGACTGACCGCCCCTATCCGAGTGTTCGTACATACCCAACTGTCTCTATGCTCGACAGATAGGTCTTGGCAGATCAGGTATCCCTGTTGGCCGTGAGCTGTGTTCCCCTCCATCTCTCTCCCTGACATAGCCGCGAGACTATTGATGCCCTTCCCCAAACTTGTAAGGGTGTTATGCATCGTCCCGTTCTACTTCGATGCCCAAGAGAAAGTGCACAAAGTCATGTGAGAGATCCACATGGACAGTCACAAGATAGAAATTTTGGTGAGAGCCAGGTAGGATATACCTTCCATCGTTGGGCTTGCCAAAAAAAAAGCTTAAACATTTCCCCTTGCCAGTAAGCCGGGCAACGGCTTATCTTACTCCGAGATACCAGTCTCAGGGGAAGGAGCCATTCAAATTTGCTTGCTGTTGTGGGAGAAGGGGGTGAGGTCAATACGTAGGGCAAACAACATGGCTCTATCTGTTCGCGCCAGCTATGCCCATCTCCCCAGAGGGCCGATTTCCTGCTGGCTATGAGCTCTCCGGGTAATTGATCTTGACCGACGGGATGCGGCAGGCGTGTCGGCGGCATTCAGCCCCGCAGGCGATGTTTTCTTTTTTCCTTCGTTGACGAGAGCGACCCCTGCAGTACGGATCGAGCAGATGGCAGCCACTCGGCATTCCGGAAGCCCTAACGATCAATGTTATTCTCGGTGAGGAATCACTGACGTGCCGCTCTGTCTCCGCAATTGACGACAGCGATGTTCAGGGCAGCCAATCCTCGGGTCTCAACGCACAGAGCCTTGCCCGGGCCCGATTCGCTGTCGGACTGTGAGTGGCCGATTGCGGAGGCACGAATCGTCAACAATAACTGTTGTCGGCCGAACATTGGATTGTTCGCCCGGTTGTGTGTGGAGGGGGATGCGGGACCACGACATTCACCGACGGTACGCGAACCACGTCAAGGGCGAGGGGAATCTTTTGTCGCCAAAATTCAAGGCGGCCATGCTGCAGAGCATCCGCCAGTCTGAAACGAACCAATCTTGGGGAGGCTGGGGCTGCCACGTCCCATTCCTCCACATGTATCTCGAGGCGGCTGAGTGTGTGCATCGTTGTCTGTCTTGCAGGACGTGGCTGATTCGCTGCTTCAGCCCTATTCGCTCCCCCAGAGTCCAACGAGCCCAAGGGGGCCCCTTTCCCGATATTCGCAAGCAAACGTCAATGTGGAAAACTAAATCCCGGCCCCTAGTGTGACCCCCATAGTGAGCAGCTATCCGACAGTTATTGGTGCTTGGGGGACGCGGGAGCCTCGTGAGCCTCACTTACAGGTTGCGGGCCGGGTGTGTGGAGTTGGTTGTTCCCCGCGTTCCTACTTGTCTGTTGACATTGGTATTCACAGGCTGTGTCGTTGCTGACTCGAAACAGATGCTCTAGAGGTTTCAAGCAGAAGGCGCCGAATCGACACAGAGGGGGAGCTCGCGCTGTCTTAAATCAGCTGGCCCATGAGCCCCTTTGGACGTCTGTCCCGTGCTGGCTGTCAGGTTGCTGTCGTCAGAGCCTCGCGCATCATGCATACAGGGCGTGTATCTGTCTCCAGCGGAGCCACTTGGCCATGCCGTCTCAATGGGAGGACGTATGTCACCGGGAATAAGTGGACAGTCTCATTGGTTGCCTCACCTTTTCTCTTTCGCTGACCATGGACGATGAGAAAACTGTCGACCCCGTTAACGTGCTGCAAAGCACTACTAGGGCAATGGAGACGAGAATAGTGCTGGCTTTGGTACAAACACGTCAGTATCCACTGCGTGAGCTCTGGCGGCAGGATATGCTACTCGCTTATTATATATCTCATTATATATCCTGGGTCTATCCCTTGCCCATCACCATGGTCCCTCCATTTGGACATGTCGATCCAGCCTCATTTACCAAAGACAAAGAAGATCGCTCTACGACAGACGCCCAGATTCTGCCACAGCCTTGCGTGGAGGAACTGATCGTCTCTAGGTGTTGACGTGCTCTCAGGGGCAGCCGCATAGATCGTCTCGACCAGTCTCACTACAGGTTCATCTTCATCGGTTTCGCCCGCCGTAACTAGTGTATCCAAGCCCCTGAAACATGACGAAGGCATGGGACGACCACAAGGAGGTGATTATTGGAGAGTACAAGGACAATAACAAGCCGCTTCACGAGGTGCAGCGAATCATGGAGGAGAGATTTAGATTCAAGGCGTCGTGCGTATTGCCTTCTTTCTTTCTTTCCCTTCCCACCTTCCCGTCCTGAGCCTCCACCGCCCATATCCGGTAACTTTTATGAAGGATCAGTGGTTGGAGTGATCAGTGCGAACACATTCACGCCTGGTGACACCGTGGAGTTTACAAAATGGAGGCTCTGTCTAACGTATGACACCGCCTCGAACTAGGACCCGGGCGTACAGGTCGAGACTTGATAAATGGGGAGTCTACAAGTACTCATGTCGCAAACGAAACGGCTCCTCCAGCACCAATGAAGACGGGTCGCCCGACGAGGACACCCCAGTTCTATCACCGCCAGCAACACCAGGGCCACAGCATACCAGCCCGATGACTGACCCGGAATGTCCGAGGACACCAGGTACCATGTCACCCATCTCGTCCCTCCCGCCCCAAAATCACCACCCCTATTTCAGCGGGAACTTTTGCGGAACCACTTCGCCATCTGGGCTGGGAAGGTAAGTCTCTCCGCTGGAGTCTGAACATTGAGCGGTAGGCAGGCCGAGAAAGAAGGTTGTGTAGAAGGGGCATAAACAACATGTAAACTGACAGCCGCCCCCTTAAATTCACGTATAGCCCGCTCAGCGCGCCCATGAAGTTCGACCAACCACAGCAGCCCCAGTATCATCAGCCCATCCGCCATACAATGTCTCTACCAAATCCTGGCCAAATTTCAGATTCGCAATTCAGGCCCTACTACAGCCACCACCACCACCATCACCATCAGCAGCAGCAACAGCAACAACATTTCGGTCCCCCAATCGAGTATTACAGACAGAATACCCAAGGCCATGGCTACCACCAATTCCAGGATCCAGTAAACACCTCGGTGTCCCTGCCATCCTCGCCGATCCCTGACAGATTTTCTCAACTACACCATGCTAACCACGGTTGGTTGAACGCGGACGCAATCAAGAGTCCGCCTGAGTAGAGGAAACTGCGCAGCAGCACTTGTTGAGCTCGCTGCCAAGGCAGAGCTCTACAGACGCCCGCCTACGCAGGCAAAGGGGAGAACTGGGGTCTTCCCAGAATAGATGGTGAGAGTGTCCAGAGCAGAGCAGAGCCTCCTTCCTTCCTAGCACACGCGAGGCCACTTGTCCATTCTTCTCTCTTGTCATTGACTCTGGAGCACCCGCAATTTCGAGGATCAGAACACTTCCCTTTCTCCTTCCCCTATTGTTGGTAATCCATGCGAGGGGAATCGGGGAAATCAGGGGCCAAGACGCCATGCATGTGGTGAAGGCCACTGGGTTTGGGAGAATCGAGCGAGCCGAACATCAAGCAACAAATTTCTCAAAGGGTTCGTTGTGTAGTCATTATTGTATCGCTATTCCTCTCTCTCCCCCCGTCAACAAACTCTAGACTTCTTTCCGCTAGGATTAGGACGCAGGTGACCGGCCGATCATTGGCCGGCGGCTTTTTGAGGGATGGGTGGCAGGGTTATTTGTCCGGCCCGTGAAATTCGGGACTGTTTTACGACTTACGACGAAACGCTACCTGAGTGTTTTTCTATACCTAGCTTATAGCTGAGCAAAGTGTCGACTTTAACACGGCAAGCCTGTTGTTTCAAGAATTCCGGTGTTCCTAGTGTGACATGTGAACATTGGACATGGTCAAGGTTCCAAATACACGGGCTGGAAATCCCGGTGTACATCAGCCCAGCCTCCCCTTTCTGGGGTCTGGGCCGGTTAAGAGAGATGTTCTCGTAACAGTGCCGCGGGTATCTCCCCGGCCACGATCTGCACCAGTCTCCTATCGAGGCGTCCTGCTGGGATGTCTTATCGGCGGTCTGTCTTGTTGCCACATCCTGCAACCGACTTTTCACTCACTCTCCTCCACATCCTCCATTACCTGGCGATTCCGACCTCTCTCTCTTTTGATATTGGTTGACCTGCGGACACTAACATCACCGCCCTCATCACCATCGTCCTCCTCCTCGTCCTCGTCCTCCTCCTGCCCTCGCCGTTCTGCTTCCAGGGCCCGCGCGACTTTACGCTGGAATACCTCGTCCAGATAGAGGTCCTCATTTCGTATTATCTGCGATAGATATTAGCTTCTGGCACGATCCTAAGAGTAACTATCGTCCTATGGCAACAAACCTGTGAACAAACAGGGCATTTCGCTGTACCCCTGTTGTGTTGCAAGAACTCTAGGATGGCGGACTTCTCGAACGTGTGCTTGCACTTGCGGTTGCTGTATGGCTCTTTCATAATTTGTAGCGACAGCGGGCACTTGAGATCGGTAACCACTCGCTCGACGACGAGCTCATCATCATCGTCGGCTTGGACCCCCGAGTCCCAGTTCGGTCGACCCTGAGCGTCAAACCACGTCGATGCGTCCGCCAGCGGCACCTCGTCCTCCGGATGTTGGGCGGTGTGCCACATCTTCTTGAATGCGATATAGTCATTGTGAAGTCCGTAACGCTGGTGTACCGTCATGGCAGCGTATTTGTTCGCCGCGACCTCCCGCTGGGCTCGCATCAGCTCGGGTAACCCTTGCAGCGGCTCCTCGTTCTCCGGGGGTGCGTCCGGCATTTCCTCGTCTTCGGCCTCAGCCTCCTCAGGCCCGGTGCCATCGGTCCCATCTTCGTCGCCGCTCCCTGCCCTTCGCCGGCTCCGCCGCTCGTTCTTTGGCTTTACTCTTCGCTCTACCCGTGGCTTTTGCGCCGCGGCTAGTCGTATTACACTCCCAAACACATCCTTCTCGTCCTCAAGCTCTGCCCTGGAGTCAATTACCTCGCGCAACGCTCCTTCGGACTGGTTAGTCAGCTCTGCGACCGTGGCCTCGAGCTTCGCGACCTGTTGCTGAAGGTCTCGCACAATCTCAGTATTCTTTTCATTGCCGTCTGAGCGCTCTTGTCGATGACTTAGCTCCGAGCGTACGTTGAAGAGATGCTCGTTAATAGCGAAGACTGCGTTTCGAAGGTTTGTGGTCGACTCGGCAAGATGTTGTTGGTAGGCGCGGGTCTCGCGATTGCTGGCAAGCTCACTCAGGGAGCGTTTACCGACGTCGCCGAGTGGTTGGGCAGGGGGCTCGTATGGGGGGAGGACAGCGGCGCTGGTGGTAGTTGAGGCGCCGGAGGGTCTCGGGCGGCGATTACTGCCTTGCAGGAGGCGAGATGGCGGCATCGCTGAAGTAGCGCGGGGGTTGCCCACGATCGCGGGAATACCGGTTGAGTGTCAAAAATCGTGGTGTTTGTGGCCTGGTGCTGCTAGGTGCCGTGCATCGACGGAGAATGTCTGGCGGGCGAAAGGCGGATGATTGCCGTCTCGGCTCGGCTCATTCGCGATCAGGAGGTTCTAAAAACAGGCGATAGTGCGTAACACCGGTCTGGGGACGTTGTAGTGCTGACGCTTTCGGGGCGGTTCGGCGCAGGCGTGTTTGCTTCCTTGAGTGACGAAACGCGTCAAGTCGCGTTCCAGCAGATACGGATTATCAAGGTTCCTTATTCGCACATTTGATTTGCTCCCTCTGCCCACTCTGGTTAGGCAGGGAGCTTCCTGCAACTTGGCGCTCAGTGGTGGGCCTCACGCTAAAATGACACCCTCAAAAGCTCTAATTCACCGCCAATCGTCTGTCTCGGCGTCTCAACCGAAGAGACCAATTGGCCGAACGTGCAACCATCAACTGCTTTTCCCCGGTGTTCAGCCTCATCGACGCACGGAAGACTCATTCTGACGACATTGGGCTTCACAGCAGCGCCATTGATGCGGCGCCCAGGTCTGGCGTCCTGCGTTGTTTGCTTCTTATGTCTCGCCGCCGGTGCCTTGTGCCTGTTGCGCACCCGCACGACTGGCTGTCATTCCCGGTGTCTGGAAACTAGCCGAACGGGAGAGGGAAGACCTGTCGCGGGTTTCCCGTTGAGGCTGAGAGATCTGCTCGCACGCATGGATATGTACCAAATCTCAAATCTCCTTCGTGGAGCAATCTCTCCAGTGCGACATTCCCACCCCCATCGCAGACAGCCTCTCGGCCATCGCGCTCCGCATCTCGGCTAATCGGCTGTGTTCAGTCGATAGTATCGGCCCGGCTGGTGTCGGCCTGCGGCTTCTTCATTTACAGCTCATTGCTGCGCTTTGCGCCCTGCGGGTAAACCACCGTGACATGTCCCGTCTCATCACATCCGGAAGCTGAGGGCAGGGGTCAGCCAGCGAGCAGGGCAGACGGCCGGACCGGTCTTTGGAGGCGCGAATCGACCATTCTAGAACACCGATGTCTCTGATGCTCTTGTCGATCTTCGGGCTCGAACGAATCCAGTTGGTCGTGTGTTGTGTTGCTGCCACATGGAACCAAACCCAAACCTCCATGTGACATTCCGGAATGCCAGATTCGGCTTGGGAATCACATCGACTGGAGCGGCATTGCCAGTGGGACCCAGTCCCCTCACATGGAGGCTGCTGACGACGTCACCGCAGTCACCGACCTACCTTGGGCGGGTGTTCGCTGTGTTTGTGCTGGGTGGATGAAGAGACGGACAGGTCTGGGTGAATTCCCAGGTGCCTGGATTGGGACGGGACTGTCTCGAGTCGGCCGTGGGTTGCTGCCTGTCTGTTCGGTGCCTCTCCCGCAAGTGGGCCCCCGATGCTGCTGAGGGTTGGGGGGATGGAGGGGGCCTTCAGTGGATCTCGATCGTGCTCCCGGGCGCGACAGGCTCTCGATCTGGCGGGAAACGCTGTTGCATCGAGAAAGACGATGGGGCTTGGCACGCACATTCGCACAGCTCTGCGGCACAGTTCGACTGCGACAAAGCAAGCTTGCGACTGACATGTCTCCACCACGCCTCGCCAGAATACGCTCAAGCTTTTAAACTGGCAGCCACAAGGTCTGATCCAAGCCAAATCGGGGGTAGCTTCGGCCAAGCGCCAATGGCCGGAGGCTAGATTACCGCCCCATGTTGGCGGCAGCTGGTCCATCCTTTAAGATCTCTCCGATCACCGCGACTCTCCATGCATGCGGCGATCAGGACCGAGCATCGAAACCACTCGAGTTCCTCCCTCCTTTGGCCAACGAGGAAACAGCCGAGCCATCCGCCCACGCCGTCTGATTCTGTGGAAGGCGGTCGCGATGACTCTCGCACACTGCCGTCATCGGATTGGCTCATGATCTGTGCCTGGCGATTATCTCCGCTACTCTGCTCCCTGTGCTCTGTCTCATTTATCGCACCGACACGTTGGTCCTTTGTGCCCAAGTTGCTCTTGCGACCATGATGCCTGAGCATGCCGCAGGGGCTTCCGCTGCACATTCCCACCAGACGGCTCCTCGAAGATCTCGATCCAGCACAGGCAGAACGTTCCGCTTCCACCTTGTTGTCAGACAAGCTTCAAGTTTTCCTCATTTTCGACAAGCGTCGGCCTTGGGGCTTCGATATATACCCTTTGCAGTCCCGCTCTCCCGGTCTAGACCCTCCCCTTTACGTCGTTCTATCGTCTTTCCAGGTTGCTGTCCAGCTCCCATCTTGAACATTTTCAGCCCATTTTGCTCGATTGCTATTTGACGGCGCTGTTACACAAACTACCTTCCTGTCCCAGCCAAGCCCCGGTCTAGCTCAAGAGCCTCAACCCAGCGACTCGACAAGGAGCAACACCACAAGTGACGAGTGAATTGACGGCCAGCAAATACAGACACCTTCCTTACAGTGTCTCTGTCCGGAGCCTGCCACTGTGCAGCTCTGATCTCCTACCATGAACACCTGGGAAGCGGCCGCCTACCAGGTACCATCTTCTGCCATTACTAGCTCGTGGAAGCAACAACAGTCTTGCTTACGGGGTAGTATCGCAGTACACACATGGCGGACACGCCGACTCCCAAGGGTCGCTGTTCTACCCCGGGATTTATAGTCGGGATGACTACGACATGCTGCGAATTCTGGTTCGCAGCCACCCTCGTTCCCTCTTCTGAGGGGATATACTCTTGACCACCGAGTCCTGACGTCTTACTAGGCCGAAGTCAATGGCCGCCCCGACCCGAAAATACAACTCGGTTCTGTTGACTTGCAGTGTGCGATGATACTCTGCGATCTGACCGCGCCGGACCAGCCGATCGTGTACGCCAACCAAGAGTTCTGCTACATGACTGGCTACACTCTTGAAGAGGTCAAGGGGCAGAACTGTCGGTTTCTTCAAGCGCCTGGTGGGAATGTGAAGCCCAAGTCAACACGAAAGTACGTCGACAAAGACACAATACGCAACATGCGCAAGGCAGTGGAGAAACGGGCCGAGCTCCAACTCGAAGTGCGCAACTTCAAGAAAAACGGGCAGCCGTTCATCAACATCCTGACTATGATCCCCATAGAGGTTAATGGGAGATGGCACTGCGTGGGATTCCAGTGCGAAAAGGAATGAAGGAGGATTGGGGGGTTCCAATTCTCTTTTCTGTCCCGCATCCGAGCGTTTGAATTTATTTCCACCCTTTCTTATTTATTCTCCTTGACCCTTCGGGGTTTCTTTCCATTATTCATGATCAAAGTCATTCTCAAAGAGAGTCTTACCGCTTCTAGGCGTTATCGACAGCTTGATACCCATTTTTGGTTTTCCGACTTCAGCTGAGAGCTGATGTTCATTGGCATTTCTGGCTCGCTATTTCTTTTATTTAGAAGGGAACTGCGAATTACAGCATTACCTACTTGGATATACTCGGTTTTCAGCTCTAGGTGCATCAAGGGACAGGAATCATGACGGAACGACACGGGTGAGGGACATCGGAACAATATCGCGTTTTCGTAATAGGGCTATGGAACTACAGAACGTGGGCATGAGCAAGGGCAAAAGACGGGAGCGGAAAGCAAATGCCAAAAACGGAGTGTGGTGCGCTTTTTCCGCATATCGGAGCGGACTATGGCAATCGACTCAAGACCCTTTCGTGTATATACACAGTACTTGTTGGACAAAGTCGCGTACCAATCACATTACAGATTGTACCACTCCAAGCCAGGTACGCATCGAGATTTCGCTCTAGGTGCGTAGGCCGTGTCTGCTACATTGCTGACATGCTGTCTGGCCCCGTCGCTCCCGCTCTGCGCCTAACCCTTGGCATGGGGACCCGACGTTCCATTCGTGTGACGGCCAGCTGTGCTCACAATCAAGGAAGAGGGACGGAGAAACAAGCCACGGCGGCTGCCTTACTTTGCTGCAGCCCGTGTAACGGGCACTGGGGCTAGACCAGCCGACGGGGTTTTGTGCTAGCCCGATAACACAACTGATTCATTGCCTTGCAATATAATACATGTGATCATCGTCATGCGGGGTGAGAAAAAGGTGGTGGTTGGCCGTCATGGAAAATGATGAGAAAAAGCGATATCTATACCTACAGAATATGATGTGATATGTGTGTTGTAAACCTGGAATGGAACTAATGCACAGGAAGATGTTTGCCTTTGGCTTTTATGATGCCCCTCTCTCCGCCCTGTCGCGGCCCAATCATGATCGCTCGGTACTGATGCCGTGATGGATATGATATGCCTCTATAGCTGTACACTGCTCATTGCTGCCGCCGCTGTTGTATTATTTTTCGGGGTTTAAGACGACTTGAAGGTTGAGCCGATAGGACCGAACTTGATGTTTGCTTTTAAGGAGGGATGCGGTTAGCTGTCATGTCAAAGTAGATGGGGGATTGGATGGGGTGGGCTTACAGAAGACGACACGGTCCTTGGCTTGGTTAGACTCCACGTCCGTGGGAACGCCCGAGGAGGTGTCGCAGGAGCCACGGCCCTTACCGGGGGTCTCCGGATCGGCATCGGTGGGGAAGGTGGAGTCGAGCCACAGCATGTTGGAGAAGTGGTCGTCCCAAAGGGACATAACCAACACCATGGGGGCACCGACGCCCTTGCTCATCTGGGGGAAGCCACCCTTGGCCTCGTGGACGTCCTCATCGCCAAAGGCGACCTTCTGAGCCGCGCAGAACTCGGGGGTGATGCTGTTGCCCGGGTTGCCCTCGATGGTGCTCTCCGAGTTCTCAATGACCTTGCCGTTCTGGACGTAGATACGCTTGATCTCGCTAAGTTCATCGTTAGAGCCCTTGAGAAACTGAGTCACGACCGTCATCTTCTTGGTGGTGTCGACGGTCATGCCCTTGCCGTAAAAGTCCCGGGCGCCCTGACGGTACGAGTTGAAGTCGCAGCCATCAGGATCGCAGGTGCCGGAGTAGCGCTCAGAGGAGTAAGTGCCGCCGCACTCGTCGGCCTCGCAACGGTGCTGGCCGACCGTGGTGCAAGGGTGGGGGGTATAGGCTGTAGAGGCGGAGTTGGCCTCCCTGGAAGCGAATGGTGTCAATACGGCTCCATCATGATGTAGATCACGTCTCGGGGTATTTGCACATACCAGATGTCCATCTCCGTGCAGCAAGACCCATACTTGCCGACACCAGCGTTCGGATCGTTCGCCGACTCCACCCAGCCGCCAGCATTGGCCTCACCGTTGATGAACTTCAGATCACGCGGGCACTGGGCGTCGCAGTAACCAGTGCCATACTTGGCACCGGCCTTGTTGCCGGAGTACTTGGAGAGACCGCCATCTTCGTCCATGGAAACGAAATACAGCGCACCGTTGAGGCCGCATCTTTGCACTAGGGTCAAATTCCATCTTCCTTATAGCTGAAGCGACGTTTTGGGAACTGCTTACCCAACCTTGGAGACGTCCACGTCAAAGGTGAACTCGTTGCCCAACAGCGTGAACATCTGGTACTTGCTGGCGCCGTTCATGAGGTAGAAGCGGGAGCCGATGTTGGTGGCTATTTCCCCCGCATGTCAGCAGCATCCACGGAAGCACACATATGGGGGTTGGCTTCTTACAGAATTCGCCCTTGGTGATGAAGTTGATAGTCAGGGCGTTTCCGCTGGTCGAAGCGCCGTAGGTTCCAGCGTAATCAGCACCGTCAACAGCGCAGTTGGCAGAGCACGACTTATTGTCCTTGCAGATGGTGCTGTTCCACGCGTTGCCGTTGTAGCAGTTGCTGTACCCGTTCTTGTCGTGGACCCACCGCCAGTTGGAATCGATGGTGATCTCTCCGTTCACATTGGTGCAGCTTCCGCCAGCGCTGCACTTCTGCCATGTTAATTTGGGATGTGTCTCGGTCTTCTCCTTGCCAACTTGCTGGGCAGTGGCCGCACCCATGAGGGCGGCGAGGGTGGCGAATTTGGCGATCATCTTGGGCAGATTTCCCTAGGGAGTGACTCGGCAAATACTGATGGTAGTGACAGTGGTAGTCGGGCACAATTCAAACCATGGGAGGGCTGGCGAAGAGGTTTTATAGAGTATTGCCTCATTGCTCAACTAGGAGACTATGCTCAACTCTCAACGGCTTCATCGACAGGGGGAGCTCGGCATCCGAGAAACTTGCGGTTGTTCCGGCGACGCGACTGGGCTCGGTATCTTGTGCCTCAAGGCCGACAACATATTCCCTCATAGAAAGCTATGATGAATTGGAAGCAATGAGGCGATATGGCGCTCGACGGCCTGGAGCTCACATACCCGGACCCGTCTTTCAATCTATCATTCCCCGGACAGTGATTTGTCTTTGCATGCCGCTGTGGCTCTGTTCCTGGGGAAGATGGGATGCGGTTAGAACCACATGAAGCGAGGCGGCCATCCCGTGGAGACTAAGCACACGAGTCTTGAATCCAGTCACTTGTCCAGGCTTGATCCTCGAGACATAACATGCACTGTTCAGGCCGATGATAACCCGCTTGTCATAGACACCCCACAAGAGCAGGATTTCCTATACTTTTTTCCCATCATCTGGGGACTAGCGTTGGAATCTCCGACTATTGCACTGTTCTCGCCCATCCCCAGCTTTCGCAAAGATGTAAGTGCGATCTAGTGACGGGATGAGAAGCGCAGGTCAACAGTAGGGCAGCGGGTCCGGGGTAACGACTCTTTCGAGAGAACGACACTATCCGAACGTCCGACTGGCCGAATAACCTGGAGGACGCCTCACGGTTTCCCCCCAGAGAGCAAGTACGGTAGCGTCTTTTGCCACGGCTGTGAAGGGCCGAAGCTCGTGGGTTGTGAGGCGATGGCGGAGATGGCGTCCGCTCCTAGCGCGCGTGTGGGAGTTGCCAAAGAGCTATCAGACAGCTGAGAGTAGGAGTTCTGCAGCAGCGCACGGTAGGGTGGTGGATCTTGTCTCTCAGGCCGTAATCTGTGTCAATGCGTCTGGTGGTGCGCCTCAAGATGCTGTGTTTCTGCGGGCTTTTGCGGCCCATGAGATCCACATCGTCTGAGCCAGTCGCACTCTGGAGCCGCAGACCCAGCCGTTCTCCAGCTCCGGCTAATAAACAAGCGTCCAAGTGCGAGCGAGACGAGAGGGAGCGGGCGACCCAGGAGTTGTGGCGCACTCCGGGGGGGGAGCAAGTCTGGAATAGGTCGTGTGATGGCTTGAGGCTCCAAACCCCCACGCGATCGACAGTTGGGGGAGGAGCGAGGGAAGCTTATTCGGAGCCTCATCGTAAGGAGAAATACCCCAAACGTGGGAACGGGGAGTTTGAGTGCCTGGGCTTGATCATAGGCCAATGTCTTGTCGTACGGGCCAAGCATGCATATGAAGTTGAATTGGCGTAGTATGGGGCCAAGAACTGCACGGTAGTTGTGCGCTCCCCCTCCGTTGTCCCTATCCTTGCGATCTCTGGCCGGCTTTCGTGAGGGGAACCTCAGGGGGGGCCGCCCCGGGTTTGGCTCGTGTGTATTGCGAGATTAACCAGGTGGGGAGAGAAGAACCGTAAGGGTCCCCCAAACAAAGGTTTTCGCTCCAAACTGCCTGTTGGAGGTAGATTAGCCAGCCATCGCTGCTTTAGCCGGTATACCAGCCCCGGGGAACCGATAAGCTAAACGTATTGAGTGCCCGGATAGGGCCAGGGAGCCGTCGGCGGTCAAATTTTCGAACCACCACCTCTTGAAAACTTCTCTGCTCTGAAATTAGTCCGGTGCGGATTGCGGGCTGGCGGTTACTGGTCTGATAATGGTTGCAGCCAGTTCGAAGATTAGGTACTACCGATGGGCCCAGGCCTATGCGAAAACGTCTAGCTTTTTGGCTCTCATGACGAAGTAATAATAGGCCTGCTATCTAGAGGCAACGGCTAGGTCTGGTCGAGGTTGTTGGAACGAAACAGTGAAATTTTATCAAGGAAGGCCCACGTGGTACAGTAGGTGCGATGGTGGACGACATGCGTAACCTAATGACGATGTCCGAGTCTATTCTAAGCCCGTCGAGGTCGTAGTTCGAGTGGCAATGGTAGAGTTCCAAGAGTTTCTCTTATGAGCAGCGGGTAAAGTGTTCGATGTCAATTCAACTGCGCAAACCATCAACTCCCAGCCCGAAGACGCCGTGGAGAATACGAAAGACCTACCTTGGAGACAATCATCGTTTTCGAGCGGGGAAGAGCATGGCTGGGCCAACAATAACCCAGCACCTCCTCCTCGGCTATCACATTTTCCAACGGTGAGTTACAGTTTTGAATTGTTTCGGTGATGGTGATGTTGGCGATGGCTTCGTTTTGGATGATGTGATGTAAGATGGTGGTTTCTGCAGGGGCAACCCGAGTTCCCGGTATCGACCAGCGAACGAACCCCTGGAGCTACCCGTTCGCATACTATGTATGCTTTTGCCCCTAAACCCGGACGTTCGACCCTAACCCTAACCCCTTTGGTTTACTTTGGACATCCAAGCTCTTACACGTCTTGCTCTGCTTTGCATGCTATCAGATGAATATGAAGCCAGTCATTATTGAGACACCTAATCAAATCCCCAGTCCAGACTTTTGCAGCCTTTGGCGCGCGCCCTATGTGGCTGCCAGCTCCTAAGCATAGCCAAGGTGCGTGCCCCTTTCGGATTCCTCGGATTGAACTCGCCAGCCCAAACACCAGCGACCAATCAGGAGGCGCGACGCAGCCAGCCGCCCCCGACTTATACCAGTTAAACGGCCGCCAAGACAGAGTTGAAGAGCAACAGCGGCATGTATGCATGTGTGACAAAGCAATCTGTGACACTCAATGCTGAGATCCGTAAGATATACCACGCCACGCCTCAAACGCCTTTTTCTTCCCCTGAGTCTCGACCGAAGCCATCCCCAGGGACCTAGGAAGCCACCGCCAAGATGTTCTTGACGCCGCCGGTCGGGTAGGATCCGACTGATGACCCAAGGGAAACCTTGTTATTCATCCGTGTCTTACGCTCGTCTTACATGCCCGAACCATCACACGGGG
>Ga0247758_1000033_pt1 | contig 88878 bp, 72 predicted proteins | sample UWRJL156409C4_FD_180950 | JGI IMG/M metagenome (GOLD analysis project Ga0247758, IMG submission 180950) | Plant litter microbial communities from Arlington Agricultural Research Station in Wisconsin, United States - UWRJ-L156-409C-4 | ecosystem: Environmental > Terrestrial > Plant litter >... | reverse complement strand
CCCTCGACCGCTGAGGTGCGGCTCTCCGTCTGCATCCCGACCCACCACGGCCGGCGTGCGGAGCTGGCCGAGGCGGTGCGCAGCGTGCTCGACCAGGGGCATCCCGACGTGGAGGTCTGCGTCAGCGACAACGCCTCCGACGACGGGACGCGCACGCTGATGGAGGACCTGGCCCGCGCCCATCCCGGCCGGGTCGTCTACGTCCGCCACGACGAGGACCGGGGCGCGGGGGCGAACGTCCTGGCGGCCGTGGGCCTGGCCCGGGGCACGTGGTGCTGGCTGCTGGGATCCGACGACGCGCTGGTCGACGGTGCCCTCGCGGCGGTGCTCGCGCGCCTCGAGCCGGACGGCCCGGACGGCGCGCGGGAGGACCTCGTCGGGCTGACCGTGGGCCGGGCGAACATGGACCGCGCGCTGGCCGTGGAACAGCCCCCCGAGCTCGACGCGTTCCTCCCCGACGATCCCGAGCGGGCCCGGACGTTCACCGATCCCCGGGACGCGCTCGCCCAGCTCGGCGTCCTCTTCACCTACCTCTCGGCCCAGGTCGTCCGGCGCGACGCGTGGCGGGCCGCGGTCGCCGCCGCGCCCCGGGACCTCGTGGCCGCCCATCCCCTCTACCCCCACGCCGCCGTGCTCGCCCGCGTGGTCCTCCACGGCCCGGGCGGCTGGGCGTGGGCCCCGCGCAAGCTGGTGCGCAACCGGGGCGACAACCAGGCGATCGCCAGTTTGGGGCTCGACTCCCTCGCGTTCACCGCGCGATGCGCGCGGGAGTTCTGCGCCGTCTGGTCCGCCCTGCTCGGCCGGCGCGACCCGGTGACCGCGACGCTGCGCGAACGGGCCCGGCGGATCTGGGCCGACCCCGGGTGGCTGGACCGGGCCCGCGCCACCCCCGCCGGCGCGGTGCGCCTGGCGGCCGGCCTCACCCCGGCGTTCTGGCCGCTCCCGGCCTACTGGCGCGCCACCCTGCCCCGGCTCGTCCGCGGCCCCCGCCCCGGGCCGCCGATGCCCGCGCTGGACCCCGCCGACATGCGCGCGCGGGTGACCGTCGCGCTGCCGGCGCAGGTCGCGCCCGGGACCCGGCTGCAGCGCACGTGCACCGTGGTCAACCGCGGCGCGGTCCCGTGGCGCTCGGCCGAGCCCCACGCCGTCCACCTCGCGGTGCGCTGGACCCGGGACGGCGCGCCCGACGCGGAACCCCAGCGCATCCCCCTGCCCGGCGCCGTCGCCCCCGGTGCGGCGGTGCGCGTCTGCGTGCGGACGAACGCCCCGTGGACGCCGGGCGAGCACCGGGTGTCCGTGGAGCTCGTGCAGGAGCGGGTGGCGTGGTTCGCCGACGTCGATCCGGACTCGGCGGCGACCGCGCTCCTGCGGGTCGGCTGACGCTCTGCAAGGCTGTCCGGCCATGGAGTCCTCCCCCGCGACCTACCTCGCCCTCGCCGAGCTCGCGCGCCGGTACGCGGACGCCGGCGACGCGCCGGCCGCCCCGACGCCGCTGAGCGGGCGCGAGCTGCGCGTGTTCTCCCAGAACGGCGAGGACGGCGTGCTCGCCGAGATCTTCCGGCGGATCGGGATCGCGGGAGGCGGCTTCGTGGAGTTCGGCGTCGAGACCGGCCGCGAGGGCAACTGCGTCGCGCTCGCGGACGTGCTGGGCTGGCCCGGCGTCTTCCTGGAGGCCGACCCGGACTTCTGCCACCACCTGGCGGCCAAGTACCGCTGGTCCGACCGCGTGCGGGTGGTGCACTCGGCGGTGACCCCGGAGAACGTCGAGGAGCTCTTCGCGGCCGCCGGCGTCCCCGCCGAGCCGGACGTGGTGTCGATCGACGTCGACGGGCAGGACCTGTGGATCTGGCGCGCCCTGCGCGCGTTCCGCCCCCGGGTCGTGGTGATCGAGTACAACGCGACGATCGACCCGTTCGCCGCGCTCGTCGAGCCCCGGGGCATGGAGGGCGGCTGGCAGCGCACCGACTTCTACGGCGCCTCCCTCGGCGCGCTGGTCGCGGTGGCGGCCGAGCGGGGCTACCGCCTCGTCCACACCGAGCTGGCGGGCGTCAACGCCTTCTTCGTGCGCGAAGACCTCGCCGGCCCGTTCCCCGACCCGGTGCCCCGCCGGGGCCCCAACCACTTCCTCACCGCCATGGGCCATCCGCCGGACGCGTCCGGCCGGTCCTACGTCGAGCTGACCCCGGAGACGTCATGAGCCACCGCCGCACCGCCGAGACTCCCACGCCCGTTCCCGCACACGAGACGATCACGGCGACCACGGACGTCGGCCCGCTGCTCCTGCACGCCGATGACAAGGTGATGACGCCGATCATCGCCAGCCGGGGCGGTTGGGAGCCGGAGGAGTCGGCGTTCCTGCGCCGCGTCCTGGGGCCGGGGATGACGTTCCTCGACGTCGGCGCGAACGTCGGGTACTTCTCGCTCATGGCCGCGCAGATCGTCGGCGCCGACGGCCTCGTCGTCGCGGTGGAGCCGGAGCCGCGCAACCTCGCCCTGCTGCGCGCGAACCTGTGGCGGGGCGGTGCCGACCGCACCCGGGTCCTCCCGATCGCCGCCCACGACCGCCGCGACCTCCTGGAGCTGCGCTTCAACGCGGACAACCGGGGCGACCACCGGGTCGGCGCGGCCACCGACGCGGGCGGCCTGCTCGTGCCCGCCGCCCGGCTGGACGACGTGCTCGGGGACCTGCACGTCGACGTGGCCAAGATCGACACGCAGGGCTCCGAGGGCGAGGTCGTGGCCGGCATGGCCGGGCTCCTGGCCCGCAACCCCGCGATGGTCGTCCTCTGCGAGTTCTGGCCCGAGGGTCTGGCCGAGCGCGACGAGGATCCCCGGTCCGTCCTGGACGGCTACGCGCGGGCGGGCCTGCGGTTCGGCCTGCTCCGCGACGACGGGACCACGGCGCCGGCGGACGCCGACGGGGTGCTCGCCGCGATCCCGGAGGCGAGCGGCTTCGTGAACCTCACGCTCACCCGCTGAGCGCCGGGGTCAGCCCCGCGCGCGCAGCACGACGAGGTCCTGCGTCGGCGCGGCCCGGCCCGGGTGGATCGCGACGACGTCGAACCACTCCGACCAGCGTTCGCGGACGAAGGCGGGCGACACGAACATCGTGTGGTACCCGTCGTCGAACTCCTCGTCCCACCCGTCGCCGGCCCAGAAGCCCTCGCCCGTCGCCTCGTAGTCGTCCGTCACGCGCGGGGGCAGGTCGACCAGGGGGTGCTCGCGGTGCCAGCGCAGCGCGTCGGGGCCGTTGACCGAGACGGCCACGTACCCGCCGGGACGCGTCAGGCGGGCGAGCTCCGCGAGCCAGGGCCGCTGCGAGCGGGGCGAGAGGTGGGAGAGCACGCTGTGCCCGATCACCAGCGCGAACGCGTCCTCGACCAGATCGACCGGGGGCAGCACGGGGATCGCGAGCGCCTGCACCGCGAGGTGGGCGCCCAGCCACCGCATGGCGTCCGCGTCCGGGTCGATCGCGGTGATCGCGGCGTGCGGCAGCGCCCGCGCCAGCGGCGCGGTCATGCGGCCCGACCCGGCGCCCCACTCGAGCAGGGCGCACGGCTCGTCCAGCGGCGCGCCGGCCTCGGCCAGCGCCGCGAGGAAGACGTCGGCGTGCTGCTGCCCGCTGCGCACGAAGAGGTCGGGGCCGCCGATCGAGACCCGGCGGCGCAGCTCGATCGGCGGGACGGCGGCCGCAGGATCGGCGTCCAGCGCGGCCAGCGAGCGCAGCCAGCGCTCGTGCTGGGGGCCGCTCGGCGCGGCGGTGTCCGCGCCGAGGTCCAGGAGGACGAGCCGCCACCCGTGCGCGCCGGCGTCCTGGAGCAGGGCGAGCACGTCGGCGACCTGCGGCACGACGCGATCGAGCGTGGGGACGAGGAGCACGCCGGTCTCCCGCGCGGCGCGCAGGGCGTCCGCCTGGCGCTCCGGCCCTTCCACGATCGCCGTCACGGTCAGGCCCAGGCGCTCGGCGCTGGCCATCCCCGCGCCCAGCTGGTTGCCCCGATCGACCTCCACGGCGGCGGCGTCGTCGCCGACGGCCCCGGTCCAGAGTGCGGTGCCGGGCCGAGCCGAGGACGCCATGGCGAGCGATCGTAGTGGACGGTTCGAGTGGGCGGCGCCGGCCGCCGTCCCCGCCCGCTCGGCCGCTACGCTTCCCCCGTGTCCGAAACCCTCAGCCGTGAACAGATCGTCGACCGGGTCCGCGAGCTCGGTCCCTGGTACCAGAACATCGACCTGGGCGACGGCATCAGGACCAAGGAGGTCGAGGGTGCCGGGGAGATCTTCGCCGGCACGGACATCCCCCGTCCGCTCTGGGAGCTGGTCGCCAAGGACCTGCCCTCCCTCGAGGGTCAGAGCGTGCTGGACATCGGCTGCAACGCCGGGTACATGAGCATCGCGGCCAAGCGGCTGGGCGCGGCCAGCGTCCTGGGCACCGACAACGAGCAGGGGACGGGACCGGGCGAGTCGTTCATCGAGCAGGCGCGCTTCTGCGCCGGCGTCCTGGGGCTGGACATCGACTTCCAGGTCGGCTCGTTCTTCGACGTCGAGCAGTCCTTCGACGTGGTCATCTTCTGCGGCGTCCTCTACCACCTCGAGGACTGGTCGGGCACGTTCGACAAGCTCCGCACGCTGGCCAAGCCCGGCGGGCTGATCGTGCTGGAGACCGCCAGCGCGGACCGCACCGAGGTGTTCCCCGGCGACCAGGCCTTCAACGGCGACACGAGCACGTACTTCGTGCCGTCGGCGCCGATGCTCGACCTGCTCGTGCGCGAGCACGGCTTCCGGCCCCACATCACCCGGGACCTGGGCACGCGGGTCCTCATGCACCTCGTCAACGAGTAGGTCGATCCGGGCCCGGCGGGCGGGCGGCGGGCGGGCCTAGAGGAGCTCGGCGACCTTCGGGGCCTGCCGCTTGAACGTGCGGTAGCCCACGACGACCACGAGCACCATGATCCCGGCGGGGATCAGCAGGTACTCGGCGCCCCCGATGGCCGCGGCCGCGGTCGGCTGGGACGGGTCGATCACCGCGTGGCGCATCTGCTGCAGGACGCACGCGAACGGGTTGTACATCAGGATCTTCGCCAGCTCGGGGTTCTGCTTCGCGACCGTGGTGATCGTGTAGAAGATCGGCGTCGCGTAGAACAGGATCTGGAGGATGACCTCCCAGATCGGCTTGACGTCCCGGTACTTCACGTAGCCGACCGACAGCAGCATGCCCAGGCCGGAGCAGAACACGGCGAGCAGCAGCACGAGGAACGGCAGCTCCAGCCAGGCCACCCGCACCTCGCCGCCCGAGATGAGCAGGAAGATGATGACCACGATCAGGTTCAGCGCGAGGTTCATCAGCGCGGTGAGCAGCACCGCGGTGGGCACGGCCAGCCGCGGGAAGTCGATCTTGCGCACGAGGCTCTCCCGGTCCGACAGCGACGTCACCGCGCCGCCCGTGGCCTCGCTGAAGAAGGAGAAGAGCACGATGCCCAGGAGCAGCATCACACCGTAGAACGGCACGTCGCCGCCCAGGTCGACGACCTCGGTGAACACGACGTACAGCACCCCGAACAGCAGCAGGGGCCGCATGAGCTGCCAGGCGTAGCCCAGGACGGAGCCGAAGAACTTGAGCTTGAAGTCGGTGACGGCCAGCGCCCGGGACAGGTGCCAGAACCGCACCGGGTCGCTGCCCAGCGCGGTCGGCCCGGTGAGCGGCGCGCCCAGCTGGGAGCGGTCGTAGACGGGCGGCTCGGCGGGTTCGACGGCGGTGCTCATGCCGTGCGCTCCGCGCCGTGGTCGGACAGGTCCGCGGCGTCGACCTCGAGCTCGTCGAACGTCCCGGTCGTCGGGAGCATCTCCACCTCGCCGTCCTCCTTCAGCCGCAGCATCGCCACCTGGTGGCGCACGTTGACCAGCGCCTCGGAGTCGCGGGTGCCGGTGACCATCACGCTGCAGAAGCGCTCGCGGAAGTCCAGCCACGCCCCGCCCGCCGTGGTCCGCACCGCGGGGGACATGTGGTACCGGTCGGGCGCCAGGACGTTCTCGAAGTAGACGCGGAAGTGACCCTGGTCGCCGGCCTCGTAGACGCCGGTCTCCTCGCCGGAGGCGGCGGCGAACATCAGCGTCTCGCCGCTGCCCAGGATCTGCAGCTCGAAGTGCGGGTCCTCGATGCGCTCGTGGAAGAGCACGCGGAACACCGCGGCGCACGTCTGGCCCACCGGGACGGTCTCCTGGCGGTTGCCCTCCAGGTCCTCGAACCCGGCGTCCACGATCTCGGCGCGCTGGTCCCCGTAGCGGCTGCCCCCGAAGTCCGGGACGATGTTCGTGTCGTCCGAGACGCCCGGGGGGCGCTGCGACGCGCCCTCGCCCGACTCGATCGCCGTGGTCCCGCCGGCCGCGACGGCCCGCGCCTCCTCGGAGAAGTTCAGCTCCTGGTAGCGGTTGCTGACCCGCGACGGGCTCCCGATCTCCGTGACCCGGCCGTGCTCGAGCAGGACGGCCCGGTCGCAGAAGCGCTGCACCGCGGCCATCGAGTGGGTGACGAGCAGCACGGTCTTGCCGCTGCGGCGGATGACGTCGAACTGGTCGTAGCACTTCTGCTGGAACGCCATGTCGCCCACGGCCAGCACCTCGTCGATGAGGAGGATCTCCGCGTCGACCTGGATCATCACCGCGAAGGCGAGCCGGACGAGCATGCCCGACGAGTAGTTCTTGAGCTTGAGGTCGACGAAGTCGTGCAGCTCGGCGAAGTCGATGATCGCGTCGAACCGGCGCCGGCCCTCCTTCGGGGAGAGCCCGAGCATCGTCGCGTTGATGCCGACGTTGTCGCGCGCCGGCAGGTCGGGGTTGAAGCCGACCCCCAGCTCGATGAACGCCGACAGCCGCCCGTTGACGTAGATCTCGCCGGAGTCCGCGCCGTAGATGTTGGCCAGGCACTTGAGCATCGTCGACTTGCCGGAGCCGTTGCGCCCGACGATGCCGAAGAACTCGCCCTGCTGGACGTCGAACGAGACGTTGCGCAGCGCGTGGAGGGTGTCGCTCCCGGGACTGCGGAACGGATGGAGCGCGCGCTCCTTCAACGTATGGACCTGCTCGCGCGGCAGCTCGAAGGATTTCGAGACACCGTCCACGACGATCGCCGGAACCGCGTTGGACATATGGCTCAAGGGTACGGGTCAGCGCCCATCACGGTCGGGTACCGCTCGCGCAGGATCGCCCGCATGGCGGAAACGTCGATGTCGGTCAGGCTGAGCATCGACGTCTCCCCGACCCGGTAGCGCGCCAGGATCTCGGGCACCTGGACGCCGTGGCCGCCCGCGGCGGCGACCCGGCACCACAGGTCGTAGTCCTCCCACCCGAGCATCCGCACGTCCTCCGTGTAGCCACCCAGGGCGAGCAGGCGCTCCCGGCGGAGCAGCGAGAGGGCGTCGATGGGATTGCGCTGGGCCAGGATCGCCGGATCCCACGCCCGGTAGGAGAGCAGGCCCTGGGCCACCCCGTCGCGGTGCATCTGCAGGATGGGGTAGGCGAAGTCGGCCGCGGGATCCGCGTCCAGCGCCTCGACGAGCCGGCCGATCGCGGTGGGCCACACCTCGTTGTCGGCGTCGAGGATCAGCAGCAGCTCGCCGCGGGCGGCGGCGGCCAGGCGGTTGCGCGAGTGCGGCAGCCCGGCGTTGACCGCGGTGGTCACCCGGGCGGGCAGCCACGGCCGGGCGGCCAGGAACGCGCGCAGCACCGCCTGCGTGTCGTCGGACGAGCCGTCGTCGTGGACGAGCACCTCGAGGTCGGCGTAGTCGGAGGCGGCGACGGAGGCGACGGCCTCGACGACCGCGCCGGCGTGGTCGTAGGACGGGATGAGGACCGAGACGCGCGGCGACGCCGCGGCGAAGGCCGGGGTGACGTGCACCTCCACGCTGGCCAGCGGATCGGCGACGCCCGCGGCGCGGGCCGCGTCGACGGCGCGGGCCCGGCGGTCGACCACGCGCTCGATCATCAGCGCCTTGAGCCACGCGCGCACCACCTCGTCCTCGTCGGGGACGGGCAGCGCCGGCTCGGGCGGGGGGTCGGCGAGCAGCGCGGCCCAGCGCTCGGCCCGCGGGCTGGGCTCGGCGGGCCCGACCGGTGCGGGGACGGCCACGCGCCCGTCGCCGGCCGTCAGGCCCGCGGCCACCCCCAGCAGCCGTTCGGCGCCCACGGTCATCGGCAGCGCGTCGCGGACGAGGTCGTAGGCCGCGGTGCGGATCTCGTCCAGGCGGGCGGGATCCTCCAGCAGCCCGGCCGCCAGGAGCGCCAGGCTGGGCGCGGCGCCCGAGACGAAGTGGCGCCCCGGCTCCAGCGGCGCGAAGCCGGCGCCGTGCTCGCTGACCAGCACCGCGCCGTTGAGGATCGCGTCGAGGGCGCGCGGCCACTCGAAGTACGGGCGGGGCAGGCGGCGGGGCGCGAGCATCACCTGCGCGGCGCCGATCACCGCCCGCTTGCCGTCGCCGGCCAGCACCCCGGGGATCGTGGCCGCCTTGGCCTCGTGGCCGGCGAACCGGATGTGCGCACGGCGGGACCACAGCGTCGGCGCGTAGGAGGCGAGCAGGCGGTCGCGCCGGCGGTCGGCGGACCCCACGAACACGACGTCGAGCGGCCGTTCGCGGGCCAGGTCGCGGCGCCAGCCGTCCCAGCTGGCGTGGTAGCCCAGCGGCAGGTGCTCGGCGCGCACGCCCTGCCGGTGCAGCTCGGCCACCCCCATCGCCTGCAGGTCCATCACGGCGCCCATCCCCGCCAGCCGGGGCACGGTCTGGTCGAACCACCAGGTCCCGGGCTGCTCGGTGCACAGCGCGACGGTGCGCCGCAGCTGATCGGCGCTCGGATGCTCGTCCGCCGGCGTCGTCCCGTAGAACTCGTGGGGGATCACCACGAACACCGTGTCCGGGTCCTCGCCGGAGAAGCGGTCGACGAGCTCCGCGTCGGCCCCCAGGTCGCGGGCGGCCGCGGCGATCAGCGCGAGCAGCTCGCCCATGAAGAAGTTCGACCCGTGCGCGTCGACGAAGCGCAGACGGGGCGGCCGCGCGCTCATGCCGGGCCGGATCCGCCGCCGCTCGCGCGTTTGGCCGCCCGCAGCGGCCGGGTGATCCGCCAGCTCAGCGACCCCTGGAGGTCGGTCCGCAGCCGCTCCAGGTGCGCGGTCTGCGCCCGGCTGAGCTCCAGCGCGCGCTCCAGCTCCGCGACCTCCCCGGCGTGGCGGGCCTCCTGCTCGGCGAGATCGCTCGTCGCCGTGCGCAGCGCTTCGCGCAGCACGCCGAGCTCGGCGTTCGCCTGCTCGGCCTCCAGCAGCCGGTCGCGCGCCGCCGCGAGCTGCTCCTCGGCGCCCCGCAGGCGGGCGGCGAGGCCGTCCGCGGCCGGGTCGACGGTCGGTTCTGGCGCGTTCGCACCCACGTCCGGGATCATAGGCCCGGCCTCGCGACCACGGCGTACTCGCCCTGCGTCTCGCGATCGGCCTCGTAGTCGCCCACGCCGTTGACGAGGAAGACGTAGCCGTCCCGGAACCCGGCGCTGCGGCACAGCTGCAGCAGCACCTCGGGGAAGATCGGGTGCTGGTGGGTGAGGTCGACCCAGAACGTCTTGAGGGCCTGGATCGAGTGGGGGTTGACCGTCTCGGCGATCAGCAGCCCGTCGGGCCGGAGCTTGACCCGGGCCAGGGCCAGGAACCGCTCGAGCTCCGCGACCGGCAGGTGCTCCACCACCTGGGCGCAGAAGATCGCCCCGAGGCTCCCGTCCTCGCAGCCCTCGAGGTAGGTGTTGACGTCCGTCTCGTGCACGTCCTCGTGGCCGAGCGTGCGGCAATGCTCCACCAGGTCCCGGTCGGTGTCGACGCCGATCCCGTGCAGCCCGGCCTCGGCGAGCAGGTCGAGGAACTCGCCGCGCCCGCAGCCGGCGTCGAGCACGGGCTGCCGGGTCCCGATGAGCCGCAGGTAGGGCCGCTGGCGCTCCTGGATGAGCTCGCGGTCGCCCCGGAACACGTTCTCGAACGCGTGGTAGGTCCCGTCGGCCGGATCGTCGCGGTCCGCGGCGCTCTGGCGGTAGCTGAGCACGCGCCCGGCGTCGGGCTCGTCGCGGAGGGAGAACGGCTGGCCCGACATGTACGGCGTGGCGCGCAGCTCGCGCTCGGTCTGGGCCACGTCCGGGAGGCTCTCCAGGTGCGCCTGCAGCCCGGCGAGATGGGTGGCGGCCAGGGCGTTGGCGTCCCGCACGTCCGCGATGTCGCGGCCGACCCGGTGCACCGCCTCGTCGAGGACCTCGGCGCGCGCCTCGACGTAGTCCAGCACCTGCTCGAGCACGAACGAGGTGGAGGCGGCCAGCTCGCGGTCCGTCTCCCGCTGGTGGTCGGCCTGGGGCCGGCTGAGCCGCAGCCCGACGGCACGGATCCAGCGTCGCGGGTCGAGCCGGCTGCGCGAGGAGCGGGCCGGCCCCCGGCGCAGGCGCTCGTAGAAGCCCTCGAAGCCCGCGGGCGGGCGGGCGGGCGCGGCGGAGTCCGCCCCCGCGTCGCGCAGCCCCTGGCGCGCGGCGATGGTCTCCAGCCGCTCGCGCATGGCCGCTCCCGCCGCGGCGGGGGAGTGGTGCTCGCGCACGTAGGCCGCGCCCCGGCGACCCCGCTCCCGCGCCCCCTCCGGGTCCTCGACGACCGCGCGCATCGCGGCCGCGGCGCCGGCGACGTCCGGCTCGGCCCACTCGCCGTCCGCCGGGTACGGCTCGCTGCCCACGCCGATCGGGACGCGGCGGTAGCCGACGGGGTAGGCGCGGTCCGCGGCCAGCAGCTCCGCCCCGCCCGAGTAGGCCGTCGCGATCACGGGGCGCTCCAGCAGCATCGCCTCGGCGACGGTCAGGCCGAAGCCCTCGGACCGGTGCAGGGACACGTAGCAGTCGCAGCTCGCCATCAGCGCGTTCTTGTCGCGGGCGTCGAGGTAGTCCTCGCGCAGGAGGATGTCCGGCCGGCCGGCGACCGCGTCGGCCAGGCGGTCGCGCTGGGCCGGGAACCGCTCCCCGTTGATGCTCTTGAGCACCAGCGTCGGCCCTCCCTCGACGGGCGTGGGGAACGCCGACCGGAAGGCCTCCACGACCGCGAGCGGGTTCTTGCGGGCGAACACGCTGTTGTAGTCGAAGCTGAAGAGGAACAGGAAGCCGTCCGGCAGCTCCAGCCCCACCCGATCGGCCTCGACGCCGTCGGGCAGCGCCACCGGCATCGGGATGTGCACGACCGGCACCGGGGAGACGCGGGACAGCGTCTCGGCCACGAACCGGCTGCCCGCCCAGACCTCGTCGACCAGGTCGAACGAGCCCAGCCACTGCTCGGGGAAGGCCTCGACCTCCCACCACCACCAGCCGATCGTGTGGCGGTCCGCGAAGAACGCGGGGCCCGCCTTCTCGACCAGCGACGGCGTCTGGTCAGCGTTCACGCACAGGAGGTTGATCGGGTACCGCGCGTCGTCCAGGCCGTGGTGGGCGAAGTCGTGCCCCTGCCGGCTGGCGGTGGCGACCTCGCCGATCGGCAGCACGGGCACGTCGCTCACGGTCAGGGCGTGCACCGCCTGACGGGCGACCTCGCCCACGCCGTGCTCGGACCGCAGGTAGCCGACGACGTTCACGCCGAGGCGCTCCGCGGCCGCGGCCGCGTCGTCGTCCTCGAGCGCCGGGACGCCCCCCGGGGGCGGCACGAGCTGGCCGGGGGCCTCGATCTGGAACCAGCCGATCATCCCGGCGGCATCGCCGTTGCCCAGGTCGGGGTAGGCCCGCTGGAGGTCGTCCCGGTCGGCGTAGACCGCGTACATGTAGCGCGTGATGCCCTGGTCGCCCCCCACCTCGGCCGGCTCCCGGAGCCAGGCGAAGAAGTCCGCCTCGCCGTCCGGGTCGAACGGCTCCACCGACAGGCGCCCGTCGAGCACGGCGGCGGCGTGGGCCCGGCGCAGGACGCGGGTCAGGGGCAGCCCGGACGCCGAGTCGCCGTAGCCGTAGGGCCAGCCGATCGTGGTCTCGTAGCCCGCCTCGAGCAGCCGCCGCCCGTAGTCGTCGGCCAGCGCGCGGAGCACGGGATCGGACAGGTCCACGCGGGTCTGGTGCTTGCTCAGCACGTCAGGGCGGCGCGGGTCGTACCCGCTGAAGTGGAGGAAGTGCAGGGGCTCGCCGTTGACCCGGTGCTCGCCCGACCCGTCGGTGGTGATCGTGCGCCCATGCAGGTTCCAGTACGCGACGTTGTAGCCCGGGTCGCGCAGCAGGAAGGTGCTGGGCACCAGCCCGGGGATGAAGTCCATCCAGCGCTGGTCGACGAAGAAGCCGCGGGCCGGGTCGACGATGCAGTCGTGCTCCAGGCGCTCCTCCCACCAGTCCAGCAGCCCGTCGGCGGCGGCACCGGCCCCCAGGGCGAGGAACCCCAGGTTGTACGTGCCCGCCATGAGGATGTCCTGCTCGTTGGGGCGGTTGCCGTCCCGGGGCATCGGCGCGGTGAGGTGCGGGGTGAGCACCACGCCGTGCTCGCGGGCCAGGGCCGCGACGTCCTCCAACGAGGAGAACAGCTGGATGTCCGGGTCCAGGTAGAAGACGTGGTCCTCGCGGGCCAGCAGCCAGCGCAGCAGCCACGGCTTGACCGCCGTGGACAGCTCCAGGACGTCGTACCGGGTGGCCATCAGCGCCACGTCGAGCCCGATGTCCGCCGGCGTCAGGACCTCGAACGGCTCGGCCGCGGGATCGGTGAAGCCCTCGAGCCCGTCGACGACGAGCACGCTGAAGCGCCCGTCCGGGTGGTGCTCGTGGAAGCTGGCCGCCAGCACGCGGGCATGGGCCAGGTAGTTGCGGGCGATGATGGTGCAGGCCTGCATCGGAGGCTCATGTTACGGACGGGTCTGGAGCCACGCGCACCCCTCGGCCCGCGGGCGGGGTCGCACCCGCCCCGTTGCTACGATCGCCCGATGACGCACGGGCGGCGCTCCAGCCGATGAGCACGACCCCAGACGGCGTCGACGACGCGCTGACCGAGAACGACGTGCGGCTGCTGTACCGGGCCCTGCTCGGTCGTGACGCGTCGGGCGCCGACGTCACGCACCACATGACGCACTCGCGCAACACCCGCGAGTTCCTCGACATCGTGTTCTCGTCCACCGAGTACGCGACCCGCAACCCGAGCGCCCGCCAGGACGCGTCGGCGCCCGAGGCGCTGCTCGTCAACTGCTGGCATCCGGACCTGGCGCAGTGGACGCACCCGCCCGGGCTGCGCTCGCCCGACGACGTGGCGATCGTCGGCCACGAGGGATGGATCTTCATCCGCGGCGGCTCCAACCAGTACGTGCCGCAGTACACCGGCGAGCTGGAGATGGCGGAGGACTGGCTCGGCGCGTGGGAGGACCTGATCGGCCAGCGCCAGCGCGAGGCCGCCGCCATCGGCTGCCGGCTGGAGTCCCTGGTCGTGCCGGAGAAGGTCGCGATCAACGTCGAGCACTACCCGGAACCGCTGACGCCCGTCGGCCCCCGGCCGATCGAGCGGCTGCTCCAGGCCGGGCTCCCGCTGCGGTATCCCCTCGAGGCGCTGCGCGCCGCCCGCGCCGACGCGCCGGTGTGCCTGCGCACCGACAGCCACCTCACGGTCCACGGCAACCGCGTCCTCCACGAGGAGCTGCTGCGCGACCTCGGCGCCCCGCCCGTCACCGCCGAGGACCTTCCCCCCTCGCGGTCCTACCTCTCCTGCGGCGATCTCGGCAGCCGCTTCTCACCCCGCGCGCTGGAGGTGTCCAGCACGCCGCTGGCCATGGGCCGCACGACCCTCGTCGAGGACAACTGGGGCGCGATCATGCGCACCGGCGGCCACATCGGCACCCGGCGCGTGTACTCGTCGCCCGACGCACCGGACCCCCGGCGCGTCGTGCTCTTCGGTGACTCCTACGGCTTCGGCGCGGAGAGCTACCAGGGCACCGCGTGGTTCCTGGCCCAGGCCTTCCGGGAGACGCACTTCGTCTGGGCCCCGTTCGGGTGGGACCCCGGCTACGTGGAGGCCGTCGGCGCCGACGTCGTCGTGTCGCAGACCGCCGAGCGGTTCGTCGCCCGCGTCCCGCTCGCCCGGGTCGACGTCGGGGCACTGGCCGCCGAGGCGCTGGCCCGCGACACGTTCGTCGCCGTCGACGACGTGTTCGCCGACACCGACCGGGTCTGAGGCGCCGGCCCCGGCGACGCCCGGGGCCGCACCGGGGTCAGGACGCGGCCGGCCGGTACCAGTCGACGAGCTTGCCGCACGCCTGCGCGACCGGGACGACCTTCTTCCCCGTGGTGGGGACGGCGACGATCGAGCCGACCGAGGTCAGGTGCGCGGGGGACGTGAGCGCGTCCTTCGTGGGGTGGATCGTCAGCGTGACCGGCGCACCGTCGCTCACGATGCGCCCGACGGGCCAGCGCGGCCCCGGGCGGTCCAGGTTGGCGGGCAGCGTCACCCGCAGCCCCGGGCCGGTGACCTGCACCGGACGCGGCCCGCCGTAGGTGGAGACGAGGTCCCAGGTGCCGGCCGGCAGCGGGAGGACCACGTCGAGCGTGGCGCCCGGCGCGAGCGGCTCGGGCACGGGCACGGTGACGACGGGCGGGCGGATGGCCGCCACCCCGCCCCCGGCCAGGACGGCCCGGCCCGCGGGGGTCTTGCAGTCCAGCCGGGCCGCGGCGGCGTCCCCCTCGGCGAGGACCCGCTGGTCCGGGACGGCCGCGGTGCGGCGGTAGACGTCGAAGTCCGGGGTCTGACGCACCAGCTTCAGCTCCGGCGGCGGCGTGCTGCCCGCCGCGTCCCGGGGCACGACGACCCAGCCGTACTCGTTCAGCGTCTCGGGCGGCACCGAGTCCAGGTCGATGCCGTGCCCGTAGGACCACGGCTTCTCCGGCCGCGTGGAGACGGTCTGGAAGCCGATCACCACCGCGTTGGCCTGGGTCCCGTCGAGCTCCCACCGGATGAAGTCGTCGTTGCCCAGGAACAGCACGCGGTCCTGCGGGGTGAACATCCCGCGCAGCGACTGGAGCTGGCGGGTGTGGTCGGTCGCGGCCACGTAGCTGAACCGCAGCGCGTCGACGGACGAGGGCAGCAGGGCGACGAGCAGCGCCACCGCGACCGCGGGCGCGGCGATGCCCCACCACGACGGCATCGGCCAGCGCACCTCGTCCGCGCCGCGGTCGACCAGCGGGCGCACCGCCAGGACCATGAGCATCGGCGTGAGCAGCACGAGCGCCTTGGCCGCGACGTACGGCGACTGGGAGCGGTCGGAGTAGAGCCACACGACCAGGGCGAAGCCGGTCGCCGCCACGAGCATCCAGTCCCGCCGGCGCAGGCTCCACAGCGCGCCGAACAGCACGAGCGCGAGCACCACGCCGGCGATCGCCCCCGTCGTCAGCAGGTCGGGGCCCGCGATGCGGTAGTCGGGGCTGGTCCACGTGCCCAGCGACTCCCAGAACGGCAACGGGCCGGCGAGGTTGCCGAGCGAGGACTTGTCGATGCCCGTCCCGCCGTTGGAGCCACCCGAGGAGTCGTAGAGCGCCCTGATGCGCGAGAGCTGCGGGATCAGGACGACGACGAGCACCGCGACGCCGATCCCCATCGCCGTCAGCGCCTCGAGCAGCGTGCGCCGGTCCGGCCGTTCGCTCGGCGAGCGGCGCACGTACCCGACCGCCTGGCCGGCGAGCCACAGGAGGAAGAAGCCCGCGGGCCACAGCACGCCCGAGTAGGAGTAGACCGACAGCGCGCCGGCGACGAGCAGCGCGTACGGCACCCACCGCAGGCGGGGGCGCACGTCGGGGGTCCAACTCAGGACGATCGCGCAGCCGAGTAGGAGCACGGCCATCACCAGCTCCTTGAAGGAGCCCTGCCCGTAGTAGCCGGCGACCAGGAACGGCAGGCCGACCAGCGGGAGCACCGCGAACGGCCCCCACCAGCGGATGTGGCGCATCGCTCCCAGTGCCGTCCAGCCCAGCAGCACGGGCAGCGCGAGCAGGATGCCCGCGAACGCCAGGTCCGTCTGGGAGCCGGTGGCCGTGCTCGCCACCGCCGTCCACGCGTGCATCCCCAGCGGGTAGGCATTGTCGACGCCACCGGCGTCGACCACCTGCTGGGACTTGTGGCCGTCCACGAGCAGGAGGTGGGTGGCCATGTCGTTGTTGAAGCTCCAGCCCAGCGTGCCCGCGCGGCCGTTGGCCAGGAACGGCACCAGGCCCAGCAGCAGCACGGGGAGCCCGGCGAGCACCCCGAGGACCGGCGGCCGGTGGGCGGGGCGCGGCAGCAGCCACACCAGGGCGGCCACCGTGAGCAGCCCGACGACCACGGCCATCGTGGTCGTGCGCCCCGGCACGTGGAGCGACGGGACGGCCAGCAGCATCATCACGACGAGGCCGACCGGGACGGAGACCCAGCTGAACGCGGGGGCGCCGCAGAGGCGCAGCACGGCCTGGCCGAGCGTCGGGGCGCACAGCAGCGTGAGCGCCGTGCAGGCGAGGAGGCTCAGCATCGGCTCAGCCTGCCACAGATGCCGACCGGCGACGCCCGCCGACCCGGTCGCGGAGCAGCCGCAGGGCCAGCCAGCCGGCCCCGGCGACCTTCAGGCTCAGGCGATCGGGGCGCCGGTAGGCGTGGAAGCTGACGTAGTCGTAGTGGGGGGCCAGCAGGCGCAGGACGCGCGGCGACGGCGCCACGTAGAGCACGTTGAGCTGCTGGCGTTCCACGAGCCGCATCTCGTCCGGGAAGTGCTCCCGCGCGAAGTGCCCGTACGTCTCGTAGTCCGAGAACGAGAGCGTCTCGCGGTCGCACCGCTGCAGGAGCTCCCGCAGGACGTCGGGGCCCTCCTCGGCGGGACGGCCCTGGACGCGGGCGAACTCGGCGAACATCGCCCGGATGATCGGGGCGCGGTAGACCATGAAGTGCGAGGTGTACGAGCCGGCGTACGGGACGGCGTGCCCGAACAGCTCCTCGATGCCCGCGTAGTACGGGACGTCGTGGCGGTCCGTGCGGGGCTGGAGCACGGTGCCGGTCCGCTCGTCGACGAGCGGGAACCCGTGCAGCAGCGTGGAGTCGGCGTCCATGATGAGGAACCGGTCCGGGGCCCGGTCGCCCAGGAACGCGACGCTGAGCTTGAGGAACATCTGGTAATACCAGCGGTTGTCGCGATCGTCGATGTCGCCCGGGAACCAGTGGGCCAGCAGCGACTCCTCGTCCACGAACTCGACGCCCAGCGCGGCGCACGCCGGGGCGACCTCGGCGGGGGCGATCACGCTGATCGTGCCGATCTGCGGGTGGCTCCGCAGCCCGTCGACGCAGAACGGCAGCATCGGGACGTCCTTCGGGTGGCACGGGATGTAGGCCGGGACGATGGTCTCCATCTCCATAGACACGGGCACAGTAACGACTCCTCCCCGACGGCCGGCGCGCGACTCTCGTCACCCTCGCTCGTTACTGTGGCATGAACGTGACGCGCACCGATCTGCTCATCGTCATCCCGGCCTTCAACGAGACCGGACGGGTGGGCGAGGTCGTGCGGGACGTGCGGGAGCACGTCCCCCAGGCCGACATCCTCGTCGTCGACGACGGTTCGGCGGACGCGACGGCCGCCGAGGCCCAGGCCGCGGGCGCCATGGTCGCGCGGCTGCCCCTCAACTCCGGCTACGGCGCGGCGCTGCAGACCGGGTACAAGTACGCGGTGCGCCACGGCTACGCCGTCATCGGCCAGATCGACGCCGACGGCCAGCACCAGGCGTCGTACCTCCCGGAGATGGTGCGCACGCTCCAGGAGGCCCCCGCCGACGTCGTGGTCGGCTCCCGGTTCATGGACGACGACGGGCACTACAAGGCCTCGCGGGCCCGGGCGGCCGGCATCGCGCTGTTCGGCCGCATCGCCTCGCGGATCACCCGCCAGCACGTCACCGACCCCACCTCGGGCTACCAGGTGCTGCGCATCGACGTGGCCCGCTTCTTCTGCTCCGACGTGTACCCGTCCGACTACCCGGACGCCGACATCCTCATCCTGCTGCACCGGTCCGGCTTCGAGGTCCGCGAGGTGCCGGTGCAGATGCGCCAGAGCACCAACGTCTCGATGCACTCCGGCCACCGCAGCCTGTACTACGTCTACAAGATGCTGCTCTCGATCTTCGTGACCCTGCTGCGGCCCAAGCGAGGCGACCAGCCGACATGATCGACACCAAGACCCGCCTCCTGGCGATCGCCGGGAGCCTCGCGCTCCTGCTCATCATCGTCGACCTCGTCCGGCGACGGAAGCTGAAGGAGGAGTACTCCGTCCTCTGGGTGGGGGCCGCGCTCGGCCTGCTCATCATGGCCTCCTGGGTGCAGCTCCTGAGCTGGATCACCACCGCGATCGGCGGCGTGACGCTCTCGTCGACGATCTTCTTCTTCGCCCTGCTCTTCGTGTTCTTCGTGCTGCTCCACTACTCGGTGCGGATCAGCTCGATGGAACGGCGGATGACCGCGCTGGTGCAGGAGATGGCGCTGGCCGGGGTGCGCACCGCGAGCCCCACGCTGGGCGGCGGGGCGCCGACCGCGGCGGAGCCGCGCTGCGCGGTGATCATCCCCTGCTTCGACGACGGCGAGCTCGTGCCGGAGGCCGTCGCGTCCGTCCAGGAGGACGAGCCGGTCGAGGTGGTCGTCGTCGACGACGGGTCCACCGACCCCCGCACGCTCACCGTCCTCGCCGAGCTGGAGCGGGCCGGCACCACCGTGGTGCGCCGGGCCAACGGCGGGCTGGGCGCCGCCCGCACCACCGGGCTGGGCGCCACCACCGCGCCGTTCGTGTACCCGCTGGACGCCGACGACCGGCTCGAGCCCGGGGCCCTGGCCGCGATGGCCGACGCCCTGACGCGCGAGCCCGAGGCCGGGTTCGCCTGGGGCGACTACGAGCTGTTCGGGGACCAGACCGGGCGGTACCGCTCGCCGGACGAGTGGCTGCCGTGGACGCTCACCTACGTCAACCCGTACCCGGTGTGCTCGATGTTCCGCCGCGGCGTCCTGGAGCGCGCGGGTGGCTGGGAGGGCCGCGCGTACGAGGACTGGGATCTGTGGCTGCGCCTCGTCGGCCTCGGCGTGCACGGCGTGCGCGTCGACCGCAGCGTCTACCGCCGGCGCCTCCACGGCGACGGCCGGCTGCTCCAGCAGGCCCGCCGCCGCCACCAGGAGCTGTACGCCGGGCTCCAGGCCCGCAACGCCGGCGTGTTCGCCCAGCGCAACGCCCTGCGCCGGGACGAGGCGCCCGCCGCGTGGAAGCTGGCCGCCTATCCGGTGCTGTTCGGAGCCCGCAAGGTCGTCCCCATCCGCGTCGAGGCGTTCCTGCAGCGCACGATGATGCGCCTGGGCACCGGCCTGCCGTAAGCCCCGGTCAGCGGCGGCGCAGGCCGCCCAGCAGCGACCCGACCTCGACGGGCCAGGCCCGCACGGAGATCGGCACGACGAGCAGCACGGCCAGCAGCCCGGCGGCCACGTACCCGGCCGCCGAGGCGTCCAGCGCCCACAGCACCAGCGCGGCCGGGCCGAAGCTCAGCACCAGCACCACCGCCTCGCGGCCCAGGTCGGCGCCCACCCGGGCCGCCGCCGCGCCCAGGGTCTCGCCGAACGCCCAGTGCAGCTGCGTCACGGTGACGGCCAGGGCCACGACCGAGAGCGCCACCGCGACGCCCGGCATGCCCGCGATCTCCCCCGCCAGCACGCCCAGCGCCGCGACGGCCACGACCTGCCCGATCGCCAGCAGCGCCAGGCGGCGCAGCTCGTCGCGGGCCAGCAGCTCGACGATCGCGAAGATCCCGGACGCCGACGCGATCGTCCACCCCACGAAGCAGACCAGCGCGACGAGGATCTCCGTCACGTCGTGATCGCTGAACCCGGAGCCCAGGGCCACCCCGATCAGCGGCGGGCCGACGAGGAGGGCGATCCCCAGGGCCGGGCCGCCGACCACGACGGTCATCCGCAGGCTCCACGCGCCGGTGGCGGCGGTCTCGGTCGTGCGCGCCGCGCTGGCGACCAGCGACGGGGAGCGCACCATCGCGGACACGTTGGCGGTGAGCGCCACGAGGATGCCCGCCAGCACGTAGGCGTACGAGTACAGCGTGGCCTCGCCCGCGCCCAGCCGGGCGACCAGCGCCAGGCTGACGACGTACGCCAGGTTGATGCCGACGAACGTGACCGACGCGTAGCCCAGCCGCCGCGTCTCCCCCAGCGTGCTGCGCAGCAGGGCGCGATCGGGCCGGGCCGGCCGCCAGCCGGAGCGGTGCAGCGCGACGAGCGACGCGAGGGCGATCCACACGCCGCCCGCCGCCAGGCCGACCGCCGCCGCGTCGATGCCCAGCGCGTCGCGCGTGGCCAGGAAGACGACGCAGGTCACCAGCCCCGTCATGAGCGTGATCAGGCCCAGCGCGGTGAACGACCCCCGCACCGTGAGGATCGTGGCGAGCATCGCCCCGATCAGCTGGCCGGCCAGGGCGATCCACAGGATGCGCAGGGACGTGGCCGCCACGCCGGTGGGATCCGACGCGGCGAGCAGCTGCCCGACCGGGGAGGCGAGCAGGACCATCGGCAGCGCCCCGGCGAGCGAGAGCAGCACCACGGCACCGAGCAGCCGGGTCGCCACCTCGGGCCCCGTGGCCCGCACCAGCGGCGAGACCGCGGTCAGGCGGAACGTCCCGCTGAACACGAGCCCCACCGTGTAGAGGCCGTACGCGGCGAAGAACGCGTCGGTCCGGCTCGTCTTGCCGAAGGTCTGGGCGATGACCAGCGCGAGGATCGCCCCGAAGCCCATGAGCGCCGCCTGGCCGACGATGACCAGCGCGGTCTGCCGGCTCGTCGGAGCGGTGCCGAGCGCGACCGGGACGTCCGTGTCCGGGCCGCCCGGGCTCACCGCTTGCATGGGCTGAGCGTATCGCGGGGTGGGGCGAACGGCGGGACGACGGCGGGACGGACGCGGCGTCCCCGCGGTACGGACAGTCGCTACGGTTCGCGCCGTGCCCTCGCCTCCCGAGCGCCGGGTCGCTCTGCGGTTCGGCGGCCACGTCCACCCCGTGTACCGCGAGCAGCTCCGGGCCCAGCCGCCGGGCTGGCGGTACGAGTGGGACCACCCGGGGCTGTCGGATCCCGCCGCCGGCACCAAGCTGGTGATCGGGCGCTCCGGCCGGCTCGGGACGCTCCGCGAACGCGCCGAGGCCGTCGCGCTGCGCGCCCTGCCCGCAGCCGGGTACGTGCACCGCATCCGCGCCCGGCCCGCGCCCGGCGTCGACCTCGTCCACTCCGCCGAGCGCCTGCTGTGGCGCTCCCCGGTGCCGTACGTGCTCGACCTCGAGCACGCCGAGCTCTTCGTGCTCTACCAGCGGGCCGCGTTCGAGCGGCCGTGGACCCGCCCCGTGCTGGAGCGGGCGCTCCTCGACGAGCGGCTGCGCTTCCTGCTGCCCTGGAGCGACGCGGCCCGGCGCAGCGTGCTCGCGTACGTCTCCCCCGACGTGGCGCGCCGGCTCGAGCCCAAGCTGCGCGTGGTCCACCCCGCCGCGACGCCGGCGGTCGAGCGGCCCCGCGAGCGCACCGGCGGCCCGCTGCGCGTGCTGTTCATCGGCACGAAGTTCGACGAGAAGGGCGCCGCCGAGGCGATCCAGGCCGTGCGGCTGGCCCGGGAGAGCCTCGACGTCGAGCTGGACCTCGTGTCCTACGCGCCGCCGCGGTGGGAGCGCGAGCTGGCGGACGAGCCCGGCATCCGGCTCCACCGGCCGGGCGGCGCCGACGTCGTCCGCGCCCTCTACGCCCGCGGGGACGTGCTGCTGTTCCCGTCCCACATGGACACGTACGGGGTGGTCGTCGGCGAGGCGATGGCGTCCGGGCTGCCGGTGCTCGCCCCCCGGCACCTGGCGCTCACCGAGATGGTCCACGACGAACGGACCGGGCTGCTCTTCCCCGCCGAGAACATGCTCTACGGCGAGGACACGCGCTGCGTGTTCCGCCACACGCTCCCGCCGCCCGCCTCGTACCTCGAGGCGCTGCGCCATCCCTCACCGGCCTACGTGCGGGGGATCGCGGACGCGATCGTGCGCCTCGCGCAGGACCCGGCGCTGCACGCCACGCTGGCGGCCGGCGCGCTGGAGTCCGTGCGCACCGGCCATCTCTCGATGGAGCGCCGGCGCTCGGCGCTGAAGGAGATCTACGACGCCGCGGCGGGCTAGGCCGTCCGCAGCGCCGACCAGGCGTCCACGTTCTGGTCGTGGATGTCCCGCAGGACCTCGTCGATCCCGAACGTGAGCTGCCACTGCGGGTAGTCCCGCTCGAAGTCGGAGAAGTCCGACACGTACCACTGGTGGTCGCCGATCCGGGCCTCGTCGGACAGCGTGTAGGCGAGCTGGCGGCCGGAGATCTCCTCGCACTTGGCGATCGCCTCGAGCATCGAGACGTTGGAGCGGCGGCCGCCGCCCAGGTTGTAGACGGCCCCGGCCGTCGGGGCCTCCGCGAAGGCGGAGAAGGCGCGGACCACGTCGTGGGCGTGGATGTTGTCGCGGACCTGCTTGCCCCCGTAGCCGAAGATCGTGTAGTCGGTCCCGGTGATCGTGCAGCGCATGAGGTAGGCCAGGAAGCCGTGCAGCTGGGCGCCCGCGTGCTGCGGACCGGTCAGGCAGCCGCCGCGGAAGCAGACGGTGGGCATGTCGAAGTAGCGCCCGTACTCCTGCACGAGGACGTCGGCCGCGACCTTGGAGGCCCCGAAGATCGAGTGGGTGCTGCGATCGATCGACATGTCGGTCGGGATGCCCCCGAACCACTCGTGGTCCTCCGGCAGCTCCCACCGTGTCGGGAGCTCGACCAGCGGCAGCCGGTTGGGCCGGTCGCCGTACACCTTGTTGGTCGACGTGAACACGAACGGCGCGGCCGGCGCGTGGTCGCGCGCCGCCTGCAGCAGGTTGAGCGTGCCCATCGCGTTCACCGAGAAGTCGGTGTGCGGCTCCCGCGCCGCCCAGTCGTGCGACGGCTGGGCCGCGCAGTGCACGACGAGCTCCGGACGGTGCTCGCGGAACACCCGCTCCACCGCGTCGCGGTCGCGGATGTCGACGTCCAGGGCCCGGAAGGTCGGGAGGGCGTCGCGCAGGCCGGCCGAGACGTGCGCGGTGGAGGCATCGGGCCCGAAGAAGTACGCGCGCATGTCGTTGTCCAGCCCGACGACGTCGTAGCCCCGTTCGGTGAAGTGAGCCACCGCCTCCGAGCCGATGAGGCCGCCGGAGCCGGTGATGATCGCTGTGGGCATCGTCCTGAGCTTAGAGACAGATCCGCCCGCACCCCTGTCCCCGGCCGCCGGCGCGACGGCCCGACTACGATCCGGCGATGTTCCGACGCCGCCCGGCCCCGCTCGGCCCCGCCGACCACCTGCGTGCCCTCGGCGTCGAACCGGTCAGCCGCCACTTCGGCGCCGACCGCGGGGAGGGCAAGCCCGTCGACCGGTGGTGGATCGAGCGCTTCCTGGCCGCGCACCGCGCCGACGTGCGCGGCCGCGTGCTGGAGATCGCCGAGAGCACCTACACGCAGTGGTACGGGGACGGCGAGGTCACGCGCTCCGACGTGCTGTTCGCCGCCGCCGGACACCCGGACGCGACGGTGATCGGCGACCTCGTCACCGGCGAGGGGATGCCCCCCGCCGCGTTCGACTGCTTCCTCTGCACCCAGACGCTGCACGTCATCGACGACGTCGCCGCCGCGGTACGGGGGATCCACGGCACCCTGGCCCCCGGCGGCGTCGCCCTGGTGACGATGCCCGCCGTCAGCCAGACCAGCCGCGAGGACGCCCGCGACTGGGGGGACTGGTGGCGCTTCACCACCGCCTCGGCGACCCGGCTCTTCGCCGACGCGTTCGGCCCGGACCGGATCGAGGTGCGGGCCCACGGCAACGTGATGACCGCCTGCGCCTTCCTCTACGGGCTGAGCGCCGAGGAGCTCACGCCCGCGGAGCTCGAGCACGACGACCCGGAGTACGAGGCGCTGATCACCGTGCGCGCCGTCCGCGCTCCCGCCTAGCCGCGCACCCGCCGGGTCCCGAAAGCTGCGACGTCGACCTGGAGGTCGGCGAGCAGGCGGGGCCACACGCGGGAGGCGCGGAACTGCTCCGCCTTGCGGCGGCCGCGCAGGCGCACCGCCCGGAACGCGTCGGGCTGGGCGTGGACGCCGTCGACCAGCCCGAGCAGGCCGTCGGGGGACGAGAACTCCAGGAAGTCGATGCCCGGCTCCAGCCCGTGCGTCGGGCTCAGCGGCTCGCTGAGCACGAGATGGCCGGCCGCCAGGTGCAGGCTGACGCGGTTCTCGAACGTCGGGTACGGCTCACCGTGCAGGTTGATCGCCACGTCGGTGCGGCCGAACTGCTCCAGCAGCCGGTCGCCGAACAGCCCGGACGCGAAGTGCAGCACGTCGTGGTGGTGCTTGGCCTCGACCAGGTAGCGCTCGCGGTGGGCGGTCGAGTAGCCGATGAACGCGATGCGCGGGCGCGGCGCGGGGTGGCGGGGCGCGGTGCCGTACACCCGATCGCTGACCGGCAGCGGCAGCGACCGCCAGATCTCCACGCCGACCTGGGCCGCCGCCGGGGCGCTGAGCGGGTCGAACGCGACCACCCGGTCGAACTGCGTCATGTCCGTCCCGGCCAGCTCCTGGAGACGCACGAGCAGGTCGGGGTGGGGCTGGGCCGAGCCCACGTCGCGGGGCAGCGGCTCGGTGGTGAAGCCGAGGGTGAGCGCGTCGAGGCCCGCGAACGCACCGGGCGGCACGATCTCCGGGCGGAACACCACGACCACGTCGGGCGCCTGCTCGCGCAGCGCGCGCAGCATCGGCTCGGGGTCGCCGCCGGCGCGGTGGTCGACGAACGACGGCGTCATCCCGCCGGCGGGGGCGGGCAGGGCGCAGCTGGAGAAGTAGGCCTCCTGCCCGACGAACGCGACGCGCAGGTCGCCGCTCACGGCGTGGGCCCCGCCCCGCCGGCGCCATCCAGGCGCGGCCGCATCCGGCGCGCGACCGGCGCCGCGAGCTTGCGCACCCGGGCCAGGCGGGGCGAGTGCCACGTCTCCATCACCTTGGTCCCGGTCTTGAACGCGTCGCCGTTCTCCACGCTGCGCAGCGCCGCGCCGAGCGTGTGGATCTCGTTGGAGAGGATCGCCGACTGGGCGATCGCGTCGCCCATCACCCGGGTCGGCCACGCGGCGTCGGCTGGCATCGGCTCCGCCACCAGCTCGGTGAGCGCCGCGTGCAGCTCGTCCCCCGCGGCGGCCTCGCCGGGCCACGCCGCGGCGGCCTCCAGGGCCCCGGCCCGCAGGCGCGTCAGCAGCGCCGGGTCGCCCGCCAGCCGCTCCAGCCGCCGGGCCGTCCCGCGGTGGTCGTCGGGCTCCACGACCAGGCCGCTGACGTCGTCGACGACCACGTCGGCCTGCCCGCCGGCCGGCAGCACCACCGGTACCGCGCCGCAGGCCATCGCCTCGCGGACCACCGCACCGTCGCCGCCGGCGGGATCCAGCAGCAGCAGGACGTCCGCGCCGCGCAGCACCTCGGCGCGCTCGGCGGGCGTCGCCGCGGGCGGTAGGGCCAGGGGCAGGACGCCGTGGGCGGCCAGCGTCTCGCCCGCGTCGGAGACGGCGGGATCGGGCCGCCAACGGTCGTCGACCACGACGCGCAGCGGCGCGTCGGCCGCCCGCTCACCCGCCGGCGCGGCCGGGCGGAAGAGGGCGTCGTCGACCGCGGCCCGGGCCAGCCGGGCGCGCACGCCGGGCCGGCTGCGCGCGAAGGCCCGGACGACCCAGTCGCCGCCCGCGAGCACGTCAACCGGCAGGTCGTGGGCCAGCGCGGCGGGGACGCGGTCGGCCTCCCAGGTGCCGAGCCGCTCGTGCGCGAACGCGTCGACGAGCAGCACGGTCCGGCGGGCGGCGATCGAGAAGAGCTGGGCGCACGCGCGCCAGTGCAGCGCGATCGCGACGTCGGCGCCGCGCACCGCTGGGTCCTCCACCGCGATCACGCGCGCACCGTCCCACACCACGTCCTGCCCGGCGGACGGACGGGCGCCGGTGAGGGCGATCAGGACGTCCACGCCGTCGCGACCGGCCAGCGATCGCACGCGGGCTCCCGCCGGGTCGCCGGCCTCCGGCAGCTCGGGGGACAGGAAGACGATGCGCATGGGGACCTATGCTAGGCGGGTGGCCCAGGACCTGCGTCTCGCGTTCGTCGGACAGGGCACGTACTTCTCCTCCAGCGTGATGGAAGCGCCGGAGGCGGGGATCGTGCCCGCGTTCTTCGAGCTGGCCCCCGGCGGACCGCCCGGGGTGCTGCTCGCCGCGCTGGAGAGCTTCGCCCCCGACGTGGTGATCGTCTTCCGGCCCGAGCTGCTGCCCGCGGGCGCCTTCGCCACGCTCGGGGCGCTGACCGTCGGCTACCTCACCGAGCCGCTGCCGCGGTCCACCGCGCCCGACCGGGTCGCCCACCCGGACCTGGAGACCCGCCTGGCCACGCTGCGGGACATCGACCCCGGCAACTTCGACCGCATCGTCTGCTTCGACCCGCTGCTGGCGGAGACGGTCGACCCGATCGTCCCCGTCTGGCGGTCGCTCCCGATCCCCATCGCCGACTCGATCTTCGCGCCCGTCCGGCCGACGCCCGGCCCGCCGCGCTACCTCTTCGTCGGCCGTTCGACCGGCCACCGCGAACGCTTCCTCGGCCCGATCAAGCACGACTTCGACGTGGTGCACCTCGCCCACGGCATCTCCGAGGACCGCCTGCGGGAGTTCCTGGGCGAGAGCGACGTGGGGATCAACCTCCACAACGAGCCGTACCCCACGTTCGAGAACCGGGTCGGCACGCTGCTGGCGGCCGGCCTCCTGGTCGTGAGCGAGTCGCTCAGCCCCCGTCACGGGCTGCTGCCGGGCGCCGACTACGTCGAGGTGGCCCACCCGTGGGAGCTGTGGGAGATCGCCGCGGCGCTGCGCGGCGCGCCCGACGCGTTCGCCGCCGTCCGCCACAGCGGCCGGGAGAAGGCCGAGCGCTTCCGCGCCTCCCGCGTGTACCCCGCGCTGGTCCGCGACCTCCTGGACGACGTCCGCACGTTCGGCACGGCCCGCCCGCCCCGAACCTCCGTACCGCAGGCTCGCTGAGCGAGCACGAGGTACGGAGGTTCGGCTGGCGCCCGGCGCGCCGGTCAGCCCGCGTAGACGAAGGGCAGGTCGTCGGCGATGTCGGCGAGGCGGGGTGCGTTCGCGTCGCGCTCGCTGTAGAGCAGCTCGGCGGCCGGCAGCGGCCACTCGACGGCCACGTCGGGGTCGAGCAGGCTGATCGCCCGGTCGACGTCGGGGGAGTAGTAGGCCGACTGCTTGTACATCACGTCGGCGATCTCGCCGGTCACGCAGAAGCCGTGGGCGAAGCCGACCGGGGCGTAGAGCACGCGCATGTTCTCGTCGCTGAGCGCGAAGCCCTCCCACTCGCCGTAGGTCGGGGACCCGCGACGCAGGTCGACGAGCACGTCGACGATCGCGCCCCGCCCGCAGCGCACGAGCTTCGACGCGCCGTCGCCGACGTTGAAGTGCAGCCCGCGGGCGATCCCGTGGCCGGAGCGCGAGTGGTTGTCCTGCACGAACGTGTCGGTGACGCCGAAGCCGGCCAGCTCGCTCTCCCGGTACGTCTCGCAGAAGAAGCCGCGCTCGTCGCCGAACACCGAGGGCTGCAGCAGCAGCGGGCCGTCGATTCTGGTGGGGACGAGCTCGAGGGGCATGGCGCGAAGCCTACGAGCGCGGGGAGCCGAACGCGGCGACATCGGCGCGCAGATCGGCGATCACGCGGGGCCACACACGGGAGGCGCGGAACTGCTCGGCCTTGCGCCGGCCGCGCAGCCGCACACGGTCCCAGGTGCGCGGGGCCTGCCGCAGGCCGTACGCGACCTCCTCCCACATGTGCTCGAGGTAGTCGATGCCGGGCTCCAGCCCGTGGGTGGGGCTGAGCTGCTCGGTGAGCACCAGGTGCCCGGCCGCCAGGTGCAGGCAGACCCGGTTCTCGAACGACGGGTACGGCTCGTTGTGGAGGTTGATCCCCACCTGGAACTCCTCCAGGAGCCGCTGCAGCTCGTCGCCGTCCACCCCGTGGGCCACGTGCAGCAGGTCGTGGTGGTGCTTGAGCGAGCGCAGGATCTCCTCGCGGTGCGGCGTCGACCGGCCCACGAAGAGCATCCGCGGATCGGGCCGCATCGGCGCGACCGGGCGGTAGAAGCGGTCGGCGACGGGCAGCGGCAGCGACCGCCACACCGGCACGACCTCGTGCGCCGTCGCCGCGATCAGCGGGTCGAAGCTGACCACGCGGTCGAAGTTGCGGGGATCGACGCCGCGCAGCTCGCGCAGCCGCCGTTCCAGGTCGGCGTGCGCCGCGCCGCCCCCGACCAGCCGGGGCAGCGGCTCGGTGAGGAAGCCCAGGGTCAGCGCCGGGAGGTCGTGCAGCCCGCCCGCGGGCACGTGCTCGGGCCGGAAGACGACGACGACGTCAGGGGCGAAGGCGTCGAGGCCCGCCCGCACCGGCGCGAAGTCCCCGTCCTTGCGGAAGTCCAGGAAGGCGGTGGTCACGTCGGCGCGCTCGTCGCCCAGCGCGCAGGCCGAGAAGTACGTCTGCTGGCCCACGAAGGCCAGGCGCAGCGGGGCGCCGGACCCGCGGCCGGGGGACGGCGGGGCGGCGGGCGTGCCAGCGGTCATCCGCAGGGAAGATAGACGGTTGCGTAGCATCCGCCCGTGCCCACGCCCAGCCCGCTCCGCGTCGCCTTCCTCGTCAACGACCTGTCGCTGTCGGGCGGGATGACCGTCATCGTCGAGCACGCCCGCCACCTCGACGCCCGCGACGACTTCGCCGTGTCGCTGGTCCTGGTGCGGGAGCTGGAGGAGGAGGCGTGGCGCTTCGAGGCGCTGGCCGGCATCGAGATCCTCGGCTTCGAGGCGGCCCGCGAGCGCGAGTGGGACATCGTGCTGTCGACGTGGTGGGAGACGGCCTATCGCCTGTTCGAGCTGACGTCCGCGCGCTACGCGTCGTTCACCCAGAGCCTGGAGGACCGCTTCTACGTCGCCGGCAAGCCGGAGCGGCTCGGCGCCTCCCTCGTCCTGGACCTGCCCGTGAGCTTCGTCACCGAGGCGACGTGGATCCAGGAGGCGCTGGCCGAGCTGCGGCCCGGCGCGCCGTGCCACCTCGTCGTCAACGGGATCGACAAGGACGTGTTCGCCCCGCTCGACGCGGTCCCGGAGAGCGACCCGAGCCGGCCGCTGCGCGTGCTCATCGAGGGCAACCCGCGCGTGTGGTTCAAGGGCATCCACGCCGCCGTCGCGGCCGCCGGGGCGATGGAGCAGCCCCACGTCACCACGCTCGTCACCGCCAACCGCGCCGACGCGGAGGGCCTCGCCGTCGACCACGTCGTCGGCCCGCTGTCCCAACGCGACCTGGCCGCGCTCTACGCCGAGACCGACGTGCTGCTGAAGCTCTCGACGGTCGAGGGCATGTTCGGCCCCCCGCTGGAGGCCTTCCACAAGGGGGCCACGTGCGTGGTCAGCGAGGTGACCGGCCACGACGAGTACGTCCGCCACCTGGAGAACGGCCTGGTCGTCGACTGGGACGACACCCGGGGGACGGCGCGCGCCCTGGACCTGCTCGCCCGCGACCGGGAACTGCTGGCCCGGCTGCGCGCCGGCGCGCTCCAGACGGCGCGGGCGTGGCCCTCGTGGGACGACCAGGGGCCCCGCTTCGCCGCGGCGCTCCACGCGATCGCGCAGGATCCGCCGGCCGATCCCTACGACGCCGCGCGCGCCCTGTCCGCCGACCTGCAGGCCGCCTCGACCCTCTACGCGATGCAGCTGGCCGAACGGGAGGAGCTGCTCCACCGGCTCCAGCGCACCGCCCGCATCAAGCGCCTGCCCGGCATCGCCCACGTGCTGCGGCAGTGGCACCGGCCGACGGTGCAGCGGCACGTCGCCCCCCGGGTCATGCGCCGCCTGAAGCGCCTGAGCGGCAGCTGATGCCCACCGCCGCCCCGGGCCCGGTGCCGGTCCCGCCGTCCCTGCTGCAGGTGCTGCGCGACGGCCCGGCCCCGCTGGGCGCGGATGGCTCACCGCCCGCCGGCGCCCCCCTCCGCGTCGCCCTCGTCGGCCCCGGCGACACCGCGACCGCCGACCGCCTGGAGCCCGAGCTGGCAGCGCTGGGCCACCAGGTGACGCGCTGGCCGCGCGAGGGCACCCGGATGGGCGAGTGGACGGGCGCGGACGTCGCGGTCGCCCTCAGCCCCCGCGCCGCCTGGCGCGTCCTGGCCCTGCCGGACCTGGGGGCCCGCGCGCTGCTGCTGACCGCCGACGAGGAGGCCCGCCTGGGCGTCTCGGCCGCCCGCACCTGGACGGAGCAGGCGCTGCGCTCCGGCCTGCACGTGCTGTGTGCCGGGGAGGCGCTGGCCCGCCGGATCCACGATCGCCACGGTGCCGCGGTCACCGCGTTCGTCCCGGGCGTCGACCCGGGGTACCGCGCCCTCCCGACCCACCGGCGCGCCGACGTGGTCCTGCTCGACGCGCCCCTGGAGCTGCCGTGGCGCGGCGCGGCCCTGGCCCTCCTGGCCGGCCGCGAGCTGCACGACCGCCGCCCCGACCTGGAGCTCGCGATCGCCCGGGGCCCGCGCGGCTTCTCGTTGCCCTACCCCCACCTGGACCTCGGCCCGGACGACGTGGCCGGCGACCGCGCCCTGGCCTACTCGGGGTCGACGGTCGGGGTGGTCTGCGCCTCCGGCGGCCTGGACCCCGTGGTCGCGGAGATGCTGGCCTGCGGCCTGCCGCTCGTGGTGCTCGACGACGCGGCGCGCGAGGCGCCGCCGTCGCTGGGGCTCAGCGCGGCGCAACCCGACCCGCTGGCCATCGCCGACGCCATCGAGGGCTTGGTCGACGACCTCGTGGCCCGGGCGGAGCGCTCGCTGGCCGGCGTGGAGTGGGCCGCCGGCCACACGTGGGCGGCCGCGGCCGCCGGCATCGACCGCGGCCTGCGCGCGGCGCTGGACGGCGCGGGAGCATGATCTCCGTCGCGATCATCGTCCGGCCCGCCGCGCCCGACCCGACGATCGCGATCCAGACCCTCGCGGCCGCCGGCGCTCCGCCGCCCATCGTGGTGCGGGCCGATCCCGCCCTCGGCCTGGGGATGGCGCGCAACGAGGCGCTGCGCCGCTGCGCGACCGAGGTCCTCGCCCTGGTCGAGGACGACGTCGCGGTCGCCCCGGGGTGGTGGACGGCGCTGCACGACGCGTGGTCGTCGCCCGAGGCCCGGGACGCGGGGTTCGCGGGCGGCCCGATCCTCGCGCGGGTGACCGGGGACCGTCCCGCCTGGCTGACCGACGACCTGCTGGAGGGCTTCGCGCTCGACGGCCGCGCCGGCGACGACGCGCGAACCTTCCACGGCGGCAACGTGAGCTTCCGCACCGCCGCCCTGCGCGCCGCCGGCGGGTTCTGGCCCGCCCGGGGCACCGCCGGTGACGCCGTCGCCCGCGACTGGTTCTCGGACGAGCACCTCGCGCAGCGGGCGCTGCTCGACGCGGGCTGGAGCGGCCGCTTCCTGCCCGACGCGCCGGTGGAGCGCCTGATCGACCCGGCCGCCACGTCGAAGCTGGACCTCCTGCGCCGCCGCGCCCGGTACGGCGCCCGCGAGCAGCTCCTGGCCGGCCGGGCGGGGCCGCCATCCCGCGCGCTCGCGGCGGTCGGCCGCAGCGCGGTCGGCACGCTGGACGCCGCCGCACGCCGGCGCACCGACCTCGTGGTGGAGCGCGCTGCCCGCGCCGCCCAGGGCGTCGGCGCGCTGCTCGGCGACCGGCTCGTCCACGACGAGCTGCAGCCCGCGGTCACGCGCACCCCGTTCCGCGACTCGGTGCCCGCCGCCGCGCCGCGCCCGCGCCGGCTGGCGAGCGTGCCGCGGCCCGCCGCCCGGCGGCCGCCGGTCACCGGCCAGGTCCTGCTCTACCACCGCGTCGCCGCGGTCGACCACGACCCGCTCGGCCTCGCCGTGCACCCGGACCGGTTCGCCGCGCAGATGGCCCACCTGGCCTCCCGCCACACGGTGGTGCCGCTGGAGCGCGCGGGGGCCCCGGGCTCGGTGGCCGTGACCTTCGACGACGGGTACGCCGACAACCTCCACCAGGCGCTGCCGATCCTCACCGCCCACGCGATCCCCGCCACGCTGTTCGCGAGCACCGGCCACATCGCCCACGGCACCGCGTTCTGGTGGGACGAGCTGATCCGGCTGCTGGCCGACGCCCCCGCCGACGCGGGCCCGCTGCGCGTCGAGCACCCCACCGGCACCCGCGTGTGGCCCGCCCACGACGCGGCCACACGGGACGTGGCGCGCGCACAGCTGCACGCGTGGCTCCAGGCCCAGCTGCCCGAGGCGATCGAGCGGGCGCTGCGGGAGATCCGCACCTGGGCGGGCCGGCCCGCCGCTCCCGCCCCACCGCCCGCCGCCGACCGCCCGATGACCCTCGACGAGCTGCGAGCGTTCGCGGACGCGCCGGGCATGGCCGTCGGAGCCCACACGCGCACCCACCCGTCCTTGGCCTTCGCTCCCGCCGCCCGCCAGGAGGACGAGATCGCCGGCAGCCGCGACGACCTGCGGGCCTGGCTCGGCGAGACGCCGACCGCGTTCTCGTATCCGTTCGGCATCCCGGGCTGCGACGTCGACCCGGCCGTGCGGGACCGCGTCCGCGCCGCCGGTTTCACCCACGCGACGATCAACGCCCCGGTGTCACCCGAGCCGGGGGATCCCCTGGCCATCGCGCGCAGCGTCGTCCCCGACGACGCCGGAGCAGCGTTCACGGCCCTGCTGGGTCCGGCCCGACCGGCCTGATCGGCGGGGCGCCCGAGGAGGACGCGGCCCCCGGCACCCCCTGTATCGTGGCTGCGATGCACGCGAGCGAGGCAGGGTCCCTGCCCCATATTTCGCGCGGCGACCGGCCCGAGCACGGCCCGCTCGGCCGGGGAGCGACGATCGCGTGGCTCACGGCGCTGGTCGTCGTCGTCGGCGGCCTCGTGGCCTACTTCAACACGAAGATCACGGGGTTCATCCTCGACGAGACGATCATCAAGCAGTCCGCCGTGCGCTACACGTCGGGCCTGCCGGACACGCTGCTGCACGATCCCGACGCCCGGGCCACCGCCCGGCTCTACTCGCTCCTGGTGTCACCGCTGTTCGCCGCCCTGCACGGCGACCAGGCCGTGCAGGCCGCTCGCGCACTGAACGGCCTCCTGTTCGCCAGCGCGGCCGTCCCCGTCTTCCTGCTCGCCCGCACCGCGCTGTCGCGCCGCCGGGCGCTGCTGGCCGCGGGCCTGGCGATCACGCTGCCGTGGCTGATGCTCAGCACGGCGATGTTCACCGAGAGCCTCGCCTACCCCCTCGCGATGTGGTCGCTGGTGGCGATGGCCTGGAGCTGGCGGCGCCCCACGCTGCTGAGCGACGTGGTCGTGCTCGTGAGCATCGGGCTGGCGACCGGCACCCGCGCGCAGTTCGCCGGTCTGTTCGCCGTGTACGCGATCCTCATCCTGTGGCGGCTGGCCACGCTCGACCGCCCCGCGTTCACGGCCGCCGGGCTGCTCGGCGCACTGTGGACGTTCCCCGCCACCGCGGCGCTGGTCACGTTCGGCGTCCTGTTCCTGCTGGCGCGCAAGCTCGGCGTGACCGACGCCGGCCCGACGATCGACAGCGTCCTGGGCAGCTCCTACGCGGCAACCACCACCGGTCGCACGACCGTGCCCCGCGACGTCGGGCTGGGCTTCTCCGTCCAGATCCTCCTGCTCGCGCTGGGGACCGGCATCCTGCCCCTGCTGATGGCGCTGGCCTGGCTGCCCGACGCGCTGCGCCAGAAGGTCGCGCGCACCGGTCCCACGGCGATCGCGATCCTCTCGATCGCGGCGACGATCGGCATCTGGGCGACGGTCATGTACTCCCAGGGCGGCCCGATCGGCCCACTCACCGAGGAGCGCTACTACTTCTACGTGGCGCCGCTGGTGTGGATCTGCGCGATCGTCGCGGCGGGCTCCGCGAGCGTGACGGTCACCCGCCTGCTCGCCTGGGGCGGCGGGCTCACGATGATGGCGCTGCTCATCGCCCTGCCCCAGGGCATCACGAAGGAGAGCGCGTACTTCGCCCCCGCGTCCGCGGCCTGGACGTGGATCGCCGGGCAGCTCAGCACCGGGATCGCCGACACGGCGGAGGTGGCCGGCACCGGCTCGCTCGACCTCGTCGCCGCGGTGATCGTGGTCGTGGTGGGCCTCGCCGCGCTCGGCGTCCACCTGTTCGGCCGCCGGGCCCTGCCGTGGATCGTCGTCCTCGCCATCGGGCTGCAGCTGCTGATCACGGGCATCAACTTCGCGGCCACCAACTGGCGCATCGACGGCTGGCCCGGCCGCACGGGCGGCGACGCCACCGCGCAGAGCTTCGTCGACGCGGCCACCGGCGACCGGCCCGCCACGTGGATCCACGGCCAGACGTACACCGAGGCGTGGGGCGAGGTCCAACGATCCGCCCTGTTCTTCAACGACACGATCCGCCAGACCGCGTACTTCCCGGCCCTGAACCTCACGCCGGTCGACTTCCCCATGAACTCCCTGCCGGCCGAGGCCCTGTCCGTGCGCGGCGACGGCAGCGTCTACGGCGGGCCGCCCCTCCCGTACGTCACCCCGTACGCGGTGCAGACGGAGAACTCCCCGTTCGCCCAGCTCCGGGGCAAGGAGCTGTCGCGCTCGCCGCGCCTGGGTCTCGGCGTCTTCGACGTCGGCCTCCATCCCCGCGCCGTCTGGTTCATGACGGGCCTGGACCCCTACGCCGGGCTGGCTCCCGGCGCCCGCGCCCGCTATCGCGCATGGACGACCGGCGCCACGATGGCCGTCACCTCCGAGACCGCCACGCAGGTCCGCGTGCGCGCCGGCGGACGCACCCGCGAGCTCGCCGTCCCCGCCGGCGAGACCGTCGAGCTGCGGCTGCCGGGCTGCACCGCCCCCGACGGGGCCCTCCTCAGCGCGCAGGCGCCGATCAAGGTGCTGTCGGTGGCCCCCACCGGCACCGACTGCCCCACCCGCTGAGCGGCCCGGGGCTCCACATCGGCAGGACGTTCTCCAACTTGTTGCCGACAGGTGGCAACAACTTGGAGAACGTCGCGCAGCCGCAGCCCCCGCCCTCAACGCCCGGACCAGACGTCATCCACATTCCTCCCAAGGGGTGGGAGGAATGTGGAGAACGTCCCCGCGGGCCCGGCTAGCGGTCGCGGCGCAGCCCGATGACGCTGAGCAGGAACGACGTGAAGAAGATCTGGATGCCGGTGATGACCAGCGTCGCGGCCAGGAGGGCGAGCTTCTCCTCCGACAGCGCGCCGGCGCCGTTGTCGATCCAGGTGAGGATGATCACGACGCCCGCGATCAGCCCGGTCAGCGTGACGACACCGCCGAGCAGCAGACCGTGCTCCAGCCGGAAGCGGGCGCGGGCGCGGTCGAACCACGGCTCCCGCTCGCGCATGTAGTAGGTGCCGTAGGCGTGGGCGCACAGGCCCAGCGACAGGACCTGCGTGCCGACGATGAGCAGCAGGGAGCCGCCGATCGTCGCGTGCAGCTGCCACGAGCGCCCGAACAGCTCCACCCCGCTCAGCGAGACGAGCATGACGACCGCCCCGATCAGCGACAGGATCGCCCCGGGGATGATGAAGAGGTGCGTGGGGCTGTGCACGAGCAGGAAGCGCAGGTGGCGCCAGCCGTCCCGGAACGTCGAGAGCTTCGACTCCCCGCCGCGCGGGTGGTAGTCGATCGGGAACTCGCGGATGTCGAGGTGCTCCTTGGCCGCCCGGATGACCATCTCGGAGGCGAACTCCATGCCCGGGGTGCGCAGGTCGAGCACCGGGAGCTTGTCCCGGCGGATCGCGCGCATCCCGCAGTGGGCGTCGCGCACGCCGGTCTTGTAGAGCAGGTTCAGGAACCCGGAGAGCAGGGGGTTGCCCACGTACCGGTGCAGCCACGGCATCGCGCCGGGCTGGATGTTGTCCATCCGGTCCCCCATCACGAGGTCCGCGCCGTCGTTCAGCTCGCGGACGAAGTTGGGGATCTCGTCGAAGTCGTACGTGAGGTCGGCGTCGCCCATCACGATGTACGTGCCCTTGGCGGCGGCGAAGCCGGCCAGGTAGGCGGAGCCGTAGCCGCGGCGCGGCTCGGTGACGACGCGGGCGCCGGCGGCGATCGCCAGCTCGGCGCTGCGATCGTCGGAGGCGTTGTCGGCCACCACGACCTCACCGGTGATGCCGGCATCCTCGATCGCCTTCAGCGCGGCGTACACGCACGCCTCGATGTTCTCCTCCTCGTTGAGGCAGGGGATCACGACCGAGACCAGGACCTCGTCGGTCGGTGGCGGGGCGAGGTCGAGCGCGGGGATGGTCTGCTCCATGGTGGTCATGCGGGGGAAAAGGCTCCGTTGGGACGCTTGGAGGATGAAACGTCTGGGAGTGCGAAAGGTCGCGGTGGACCCCAACGAATCCGTGATGGTACCGGTCGTGGTCCCCGAAACCTGGCACGCACAAACCCGTCAGGGGGCTCCGACGCCCGTTCGCGGCCGCGGATCCGCGGGGTCCGCGGCCCGCGCCGACCGGGGCGCGTAGCATCCGGCCCGTGCGGATCTGCCTGGTCTACGACTGCCTCTTCCCCTGGACGATCGGCGGCGCGGAGCGGTGGTACCGCAACCTCGCCGAGCGCCTCGTCGCCGACGGGCACGAGGTCACCTACCTCACGCGGCGCCAGTGGGAGCCCGGCGACGAGCCCCGGATCCCGGGCGTGCGCGTCGTCGCCGTGTCGCCCGGGGGCGACCTCTACGGGGAGGACGGCAACCGGCGGATGGGCCCGCCGCTGCGCTTCGGCGCCGGCGTCCTGCGCCATCTGCTGCGCCACGGCCGGGACTACGACGTGGTCCACACCGCGTCGTTCCCCTACTTCTCGGTGCTCGCCGCCGCGGTGGCCCGCTGGCGCTGGAGGTCGGCGGCCTACCGGATCGTCGTCGACTGGCACGAGGTGTGGAGCCGCAGCTATTGGACGGAGTACCTGGGCGGACCGGCGGGCGCGGTCGGCTACGCGGTGCAGCGCCTGTGCGTGTGGGTCCCCCAGCGGGCGTTCTGCTTCTCCCGCCTGTTCCGCGACCGGCTGCTCGCCGAGGGGCTGCGGGGCGAGGCGACGGTGCTCGAGGGCGAGTACGCCGGGGATCTGACCCCGCCCACGCCGCGTCCCGCGACGCGCACCGTGGTGTTCGCCGGCCGGCACATCGCCGAGAAGCGCGCGCCCGCGGTGGTGGCGGGGATCGCCCGGGCGCGGGAGCGCGGGCTGGACGTGCGGGGGCTGATCCTCGGCGACGGGCCCGAGCGCCCGCTCGTGCTGGAGGCGATCGCCCGCCACGGCCTGGAGGGCGTGATCGAGGCCCCGGGGTTCGTGGACGCCGCCGTCGTCGCCGCCGCGCTGGACGACGCGCTCTGCCTGCTGCACCCGTCGTCCCGCGAGGGGTACGGCCTGGTCGTGGTCGAGGCGTGCGCTCACGGCACGCCGACCGTGGTCGTCGCGGGCGAGGACAACGCCGCGGTCGAGCTGATCGCGCCGGGCGAGAACGGCTTCGTGGCCCCGTCAGCGGAGGCCGACGACCTGGCCGACGCGCTGCTCGCCGTCGACGCGGCGGGCCTGCCCCTGCGCGAGCGCACCTGCCGCTGGTTCGCGGCCAACGCCCGGCGCCTGTCGCTGGACGGGTCGCTCGACGCGGTCGCGGCGGCCTACCGCCGCTGACCGCCGCCCAGCGCGCGGGCGTAGCTGTCGGCGGTGAGCGCCGCGGTGCGCTCCCACGTCATCTCGGCGGCCCGCACGCGGCCGGCGGCGCGCAGCCGGTGGGCGAGCGCCGGGTCGCCCAGTAACTGCTCGATCGCCCCGCGGATGGCCACGGGGTTCTCGGGGTCGAACAGCAGCGCCGCACCGCCGGCGACCTCGGGCATCGAGGACCGGTCGGAGGTGGCGACCGGCACCCCGCGGGCCATGCCCTCCAGCACCGGCAGCCCGAAACCCTCGACCAGCGACGGGAAGACGACGGCGCTCGCCAGCGCGTACAGCCCCTCCAGGTCCTCGCCGCTCAGCCACGCCGGCCACACGACGTCGCCCTCGACGCCGAGCACGCGGGCCTGCTCGCGCAGCTCCGCCTCGTACGGCGTCGGGTAGCCGGGGATGACGACGACCGGCCGATCCTGGGGCGCCAGCAGCGCCAGCGCCTCGAGCAGCCGGGCCAGGTTCTTGTGCGGCCGCTTGGCGCTCACGCTGAGCACGACGGGGCGGTCGCCCAGGCCCAGCGCCGCACGCAGGGGCGCCTCGGGCGTCGGTGCCACGGCGGGGGCCGAGACGCCGAGGGGCACGACGTCGACCCGGGCGGGATCGGCCTTGAGGTGGCGGACCAGGTCCTCCTTGGTCGCCGTGGAGTCGGCGATCACCCGGCGCGACGTGCGCACCGCCGACGGCACCAGGAGCTTCATGCCCAGCGCCCGCACCCCGAAGTGCGCCTCGGGCAGGTTGAGGTAGTTGAGGTCGTGGACGGTGGTGATCCGCGGGACGCGCCCGTACACCGGCCCGGTGCTGGCCAGGCTGTGGACGAGGTCGGCGCCGGCGCGCGCGGCCAGGCGCGGCACGTGCTGCTGCTCGCCGCGCACCCACTCGATCCGGCTGCGGGCGTGCACGGGCACGACCTCCATCGGGGCGACGTTGCCCCACGGTGCGGAGGTGTCGACCGCGGCCTCGCGGTTGACGAGGCACACGACCTCGATGCCGGGCGTCGCGGCCAGGCGGGGGATCAGCTCACGGGCGTAGATCTCCATCCCGCCCGTCTCGCCGGGGACGAGGAAGACGAGGTTGAGCGCGACCCTCATCGCCGGCCTCCCCGGCCGCGCAGGACCCGTTCGAAGACGGCCAGGGTTCCCGCGGCGGACGCCTCCCAGGTGAACGTGGCGCCCTGCGCGCGGCTCGCGGCCCGGACGTCGTCGCCCGCGTCCAGCGCGGCGGTGAGCGCCGCCGCGGCGGCGGCCGGATCGTGCGGATCGACGTAGCGGGCCGCCCCCTGGCCCACCTCCCGGAAGACCGGCGTGTCGGCGGCGACGACGGGCAGGCCGCGGGCCATCGCCTCGGCGACGGGGAGGCCGAAGCCCTCGGCCAGGGACGGGAAGGCCGCGACGTCCGCGAGCGCGAACAGCCCCTCGAGCTCGTCGTCCGGCACGTAGTCGGCGAAGCGGACCCGGCCGGCGACGCCCTCGGCGGCCGCGAGCGCCCGCAGCTCGGCGTCGTACGGCTCCGGATGCCCGGCCAGCACGAGCACGACGTCGTCGGGCACGCCCCGGAGCGCACGGATCAGCAGCTCCTGGTTCTTGTGAGGGCGTTTGGCGGCGACGCAGAGGATCACCCGGGCGCCCTCCAGGTCGTACGTCGCGCGCACGCGCTCCTCGGGCGCCGGGGCGGCGTCGGGCCGGCCGGCGCCGTGGTGCACCACCGTGAAGCGGGCCGGGTCGAGTCCGAGCGCCCGGCAGATCTGGTCCCGAGCCGCGGCGGAGCCGACGATCAGGCCGTCGGCGCGGCGTGCCGGGCCGAGCATCGTGAAGCGCATCGCCTGGGTCGTGACGAGGCCGAACGTCGCGTGCTCGAACATCGTGGCGTCGTGCAGCGTGATGACGGTGCGCATCCCCGGCGCCCGCAGCGGCGCCGTCGAGGCGGGGCTCCACAGGAGGTCGGCACCGTGCTGGCGGGCGACGCGCGGCAACGTCAGCTGCTCGGCCCGGCCGCGCCGGGCGCGCTGCCCCTCCTCGGCCGGCAGCCGGGCCACGTCGACGTCCGCGAACGCCGGGTCGGCGCGCAGCGCGGCGGCGCCGCGGCCCGTCGTGCAGACCACGAAGCGCACCTGCGGCGCCTGCCGGCGCATCTCGGGCACGAGTGCGCGGACGTACGTCTCGACCCCGCCGGAGACGCCCGGGTCGAGGAACATCGCGTTGACCGCCACCGTCGTGGCCCCGATCGGCATGGGGGACATCGTAGGGGCGGACCTGCGATCCTCGCCGCCACCATGGCCTACTTCGACTGGCACGCCGAGCCCGGCTACTGGGCCGACGTCACCCGCCACTTCGCCCCGGACGCCCGGCTGCTGGACGTCGGCTGCGGCACCGCCTGGCTGTCGCGGCACTTCCCGGACTACCAGGGCATCGACGGCTCGCCCGACGCCGTCGCGGCCGCCGCCGAGCGGGGCATCGACGTGCTGCTCGCCGACGTCGACGAGCCGCTGCCGTTCCCCGACGACGCGTTCGACGGCGCCGTCCTGAAGGACCTCCTGGAGCACGTGGCCGACCCGGTCAAGCTGGTGCTCGAGGTCCGGCGCGTGGTGCGCCCGGGCGGGATCGTCTTCGCCAGCTCTCCCGACGCGCAGCGCTGGGTGTGGAACGACTACACGCACCGCCGTCCCTTCACCCGCAAGGCGTTCCGCCTGCTGTTCTCCGACCAGGGGTGGGACGTGCGCGAGGTCGGCTACGAGTCGGTGATGCCGGGCACGGCGATCGTCAGTGCCCGCATGCCGGACCACCGCCGGCCGCTCCCGCTGCGCTGGGCCGCCTGGCTGCCGGTCGTGCGGCGCAACGTGTGGATCACCGCGACGGCGTGATCGCCCGGCGGTAGGAGGCCAGCGTGGCCCGCGCCGTCGCCTCCCACGTCAGCTCGGCGCAGCGCGCGCGGCCCCGGGCGCCCAGGTCCGCCGCCAGCGCCGGGTCGTCGAGCAGCCGGACGATGGCCGCCGCGATCGACGCGTCGTCGTGGGGGTCGAAGAGCAGGGCCGCGTCCCCAGCGACCTCGGGCAGCGAGCTGATGTCCGAGCAGGCGACGGGCACGCCGTGCTGCATCGCCTCGATGATCGGCAGGCCGAAGCCCTCCATCAGCGACGGAAGCACGAAGGCCGAGGCGGCGGCGAACAGCCCCTCGAGGTCCTCGGCGGAGACCCAGTCCAGGAAGCGCACCCGCTCGGCGATCCCCAGCTGCCCCGCGAGGGCCCGGACCTCCTCCTCGTAGGCGGTGGGCGGGCCGGGCAGCACCAGGGTGGCGTCGCGGTCGCCGAGCAGGGCGAACGCGCGGACGAGGCCGAGCAGGTTCTTGTGGATGCGCTTCTGCGCCACGCAGAGCACGAGCTGCCCGTCCCCCAACGCGAGCCGGCGGCGCAGCTCGTCCTCCGGCGTGGCGGGCGCGGACCCGCCGTCCCGGATGCCCAGCATGGTCACGTCGATGCGCTCCGGGTCGAGCCCGATCGTCTGCACGAGATCGGCCTTGCCGGCCTCCGAGATCGCGATCACCCGGTCGGCGCGGCGGGCCGACGTCAGGCCGAGGACCTTCATCCCGAGCGTGTCGCGGGCGGTCATCGCCCCGGGGTAGTGCAGCCAGATGAGGTCGAGCATCGTGACGACGGTGGGCATCGTGGCCACGATCGGCACGACGTTGGCCAGCCCGTGCACCACGTCGACGCCGCGGGCCCGGGCGCGGCCCGGCTCCAGCACCCACTGGCTGAGCACCGAAGTCGCGCTGTTCCACGGGGGGCCGGTGACCACCCCGCCGGGCAGGCGCTCCCACCGCACGTCCCCCGCCCACGGCTCGGCCAGCATCGACTCCGGCACCTCGCCGGTGACGAAGCCCGTGATGCGCGTGTCGGGCTCGACGGCCAGCAGCCCGCGCATCAGCTCGCGGGCGTAGGTGCCGGTCCCGCCGGCCTGGTCGTGCAGGTAGAACAGGTTGAGTCCGACGTGGAGAGGGCCTCCCGCCGCCGCTCCCGGCCGTGCCGCGCGTCTCGTCATCGGGGTGATGCTATGCGTCCGCCCCGCGCCCTGGGTCTCTGCGAGACTGCGCCGCGTGACCACCAGCACGCCGAACCACCCGGAGCTCACCCGCCAGTTCGTGAAGCTCTGCGACCTCCCCGACTTCGACGAGCCGCGCCTGCGCGCGATGCTGCGGAGCATCTCCCCCCAGGACGACGAGCACTCCGAGCTGCACCGCAAGCTGTGGGAGTACGCGATGCTCGGCATGTACCTGGAGGACGTGGGGGCCATCCGGGAGGACGCGCGGATGCTCGCCGTCGCGGCCGGGCACGAGGAGCCGCTCTTCTGGCTCGCCAACCGCATCGAGCGCATGGTCGCCACCGACATCTACGGCGACGGCGGCTTCGCGGTCGAGGGCCGCGAGGCCGACGCCTCGATGCTCACCGACCCGGCCAGCTTCGCGCCGTACCCGTACCGTGAGGACCACCTCGAGGTCCAGCACATGAACGCACTCGACCTGAAGTTCCCGGACGACAGCTTCGACGCGGTGTTCTCGCTGTCCTCGATCGAGCACTTCGGCTCGCCGGCCAACTTCCAGCGCGCCGCGGCGGAGATGAGCCGGGTCGTGCGGCCGGGCGGCCACGTGATCATCGTGACCGAGGTCCTGATCGGCCAGAAGCTCTTCGACGTCCCGGCCGTCAACTACGCGATCAAGCTGGCCTCCCTGGGGCGCAAGGCGCAGGGCGCCCGGTGGAACAAGCGGGCGCAGGACGCGTTCACACCGCGGGAGCTGGAGCGCGACATCGTGGCGCCGGTCGGCCATCCGCTCGTGCAGCCGCTGGACACGACCCTGTCGCCGTCCTCGTACGACAACCTGATCGACTGGGCCCCGGACGGGACGCTGACGCCGAAGACGGGGGACCCGTTCCCCCACATCATGCTCCAGGCCCACGGCTCGCCGTGGACCTCGGCGTTCCTGGCCTTCCAGGTCTGAGGCGGCGCGACGACGCGGGCGGGCTCAGGCCCGCCGCAGGCCCGGCACGTGCGCGACGATCACGTCGAGCACCTCGTCGGGCACGAGCCGCAGCACCAGCGTGCCCGCGGCGAACGCCACCACCCCGACGGCGGTGGTCACCGCCTCGGACGCCCACGGGACGAACACGATCGCCGCCGCCACCGCGGTGAGGGGCAGCAGGCGCAGGACGAAGCGGAAGTCCAGGTGCGCCCCGTGCCCGGTCCGGCGCAGGAAGACGAACGTCACGGCGAGCAGCACCCAGTCCGCGGCCGCGAACGCGATCGCGGCGCCCTCGGCGTCCAGCGTGGGCAGCAGCACGAGGCCGAGGACCACGACGACGAGCAGCCCGATGCCCGAGGCGATCGCCAGGTAGCGCTGGTTGCCCGTGGCGATCAGCACCGGGCTCCAGGACGACCCGACGAACAGCGAGACCAGCGCGATCGCGAGGATCTGCAGCACGGGGGCCGCCGGCTCGTACTGCGCCTGCCCCAGGAGCACGACGATCGGCTCGGCCGCCCCGGCCACGAGCAGGCCGACGGCCACCCCGGCCAGCGTCATCGCCTCGGTCATCCGCTGGGTGACGAAGCGCAGGCGGGCGCGGTCGTCGCGGGCGGCGACGGTCATCACCGGCAGGATCACGGTGACGAGCAGGACGGGCACCGCGTAGGCCATCTCGAACACGCGCGAGGCGGTCACGAACAGGCCCGTCTGGTAGTCGTCGGTGAGCAGCGAGGCCATGATCGTCAGCACGCGGTAGTAGATGACGGCGATGAACCCGGCCAGCGCGATCGGCAGGCCGACCGCGGTCAGCGCCCGCAGCTGCGCGGACTCCCACCGTGGCCGCACGAGGTGGTGGCGGCCCAGCAGCAGCGGCGTGACGGCGATGAGGATCACGCCGCTGACGATCTGCACGGCGAAGAAGCCGAGCAGGCCGGAACCCAGCACCACCAGGGCGATCCAGCCGACCACCAGCAGCAGCTGGCGCAGCACCTCGTTGAGGGCCAGCGTCCCGTTGCGCAGCTCGACGGACAGCGGCAGGACCATCGCCCCCTGCACGCTGACCAGGAAGATCGCGACGCCGGCCAGCGCGGTGCCCTGCACGAGCTGGGTGTCGTAGCCGGCCAGCACCGCGAAGACGACGGCCGCGACGACGCCGACCGCGGTGAGGATGATCCGCAGGCCGAGGATGTGGGCGAGCATCCGCCGGCGCTCCTCGCCGTGGACGAGTGACATCTCGCGCATCCCGGTGATGCCCAGGCCGGCGTCCGTGACGCCCTGGACGATCGCGACGATCGCCATCACCGTGCCGTAGCGGCCGAACTCGGAGACCCCGAGGTAGCGCAGCAGCACGATCGCGCCGATCGCCACCAGGACGTTGGTGGCGGCCATCGAGCCGATCCGCAGCGCGCCCCCGCGGACGACGCGCCCGCCGACGTTGGCGTCGTCCAGGCGCGCGTCGTTCGGGTCGCGCACGGGGGGCTCGGCGACCGGGTCGGACGCGGTGGGCTCGCGGGACGCCATCCCGCGGAGCGTACGTTGTCGGGCCGCCGCGTACCCTCCCCTGCGATGCCCGTCCCCCTGTTCGACACCCGCACCCCCCTGCTCCCGCTGCGGCCCGCGTTCGACGCCGCGATCGCCGAGGTGCTGGACGGCGGCGCGTTCGTCCTCGGCCCGCAGGTCGCCGCGTTCGAGCGCGAGTTCGCCGCGTACTGCGGCGCGGGCGAGGCGATCGGCGTCGCAAACGGCACCGAGGCGATCACCATCGCGCTGCGCGCGCTGGGCGTCGGCCCCGGCGACGACGTGGTCGTCCCGTCGTTCACGTTCTACGCCAGTGCCGAGGCGATCCCGCCGACGGGCGCGCGGCCCGTGTTCTGCGACGTGGATCCGGAGACGATGTGCGTCACCGCCGAGACGGTGCGGGACGCGCTGACGCCGGCCACCAAGGCGGTGATCGCGGTGCACCTGTTCGGGAACGTCGCCCCGATCGCCGAGATCGCCGCGCTCGGCGTTCCGGTGATCGAGGACGCCGCCCAGAGCGCGGGCAGCGTCGTGCGCCACCGCGACGAGGTGCTGCGCCCGGGGGCGCTCGGCACGCTGGCCACGTTCAGCTTCTTCCCGTCGAAGAACCTCGGCGGGTTCGGCGACGGCGGCGCGGTCCTCACCGGCGACCCCGAGCTGGCCGCCCGCGTGCGCATGCTCGCGTTCCACGGGTCGACGGACAAGGTCACGTACGAGGAGGTGGGCTACAACTCGCGCCTGGACGAGCTGCAGGCCGCGATCCTGCGCGTGCAGCTGCCGCGGCTGGAGGGCTGGTCCGACGGCCGCCGCGCCGCCGCCGGCCACTACGCCGCCGCCGGGCTCGGCGACGTCGTGGCGCTGCCCGTCCCCACCGACGGCGCGAATCCCGCGTGGCACCTGTACGTGATCCGCAGCGAGCGGGCGGACGAGGTCGAGCGGGCGCTGGCCGCGGCCGGCCACGGCGTCAAGGCCTACTACCGCACGCCGGTGCACCGCCAGCCGGCGATGCGCGCGTACGCGGGCGGGGTCGTGCTGCCCGCGACCGACGAGGTCGCCCGCACCCACCTGGCCATCCCCATCAGCCCGGTCCTGGACGCGGAGATGGCCGGCGACGTGGCGGACGTGATCGCCGCCGCGATCCGGGGCAACTGAGACCCATCTGAAATATTTCTGGTAGCCCACCGCTACGTTCGGGTGGTTTTCGCGTTCTCATGGGTAGCCTGCCTCTTGCCCCCCGCCGGGAGCCCCTCATGAGTCCTTCCTCCTTCCAGCCCTCCTCCGCCCCGCTCGCCTCCGCGCTCGTCCCCGCGCCGGAGGCCCCTCCGTCCGTCAGCGTCCTGGGCGTCGACCTCGCGCTGACCGACTACGACGCGGCGATGGACTGGATGGACGGGATGATCGCGGCGCGGGAACCCGCCTACGTCGCCGTCGCCGCCACGCACACCGTGATGGCCAGCGCCGAGGACCCCGAGCTGCGTGCGGCGATCGACGCCGCCGCGCTCACCGTGCCCGACGGGCAGCCGCTCGTGTGGGCCATGAACGCGCTCGGGCACGACCTGCCCAGCCGCGTCTACGGCCCCGAGCTGATGGACCGGGCCTGCGCCCGCGCCGCCCGGCTGGGGCACCGCATCTACCTGTACGGCGGCCGCAACGAGGGCGCGCTCTACCAGCTGACGCTCAACCTGCGCCGCCGCCACGAGGGCCTGAAGATCGTCGGCGGCCACTGCCCGCCCTTCCGCCCGCTGAGCGACGACGAGAAGACGGACATCGCGGCGGAGATCAACCGCTCCCGCGCGGACGTCGTGTGGGTGGGGATCGGCGTGCCCAAGCAGGAGAAGTGGATGGCCGAGATGCGCCCCCACCTCGAGGCGCCCGTGCTCGTCGGCGTCGGCGCGGCGTTCGACTTCCACGCCGGCCTCGTCCCCCAGGCCCCGGCCTGGATGCAGGACTCCGGCCTGGAATGGGCCTACCGCCTGGCCCACGAGCCCCGCCGCCTGTGGAAGCGCTACCTGCGGTACAACCCGCTCTTCGTGTGGGGATTCGCCCGCCAGTACGGCCGCCATCTGCGGGACGGCCGCCGGGCCGGACGGTCGCCTCGCTAGCCTCACACCGTGTCCTCGCCGCCTGACGTATCCATCATCGGCCTCGGCCGGGTCGGTCTTCCGCTCGCGCTGTCGTTCGCCGACCGGGGCCTGCGGGTCCTGGGAATCGACAACGACGCCTTCCGCCTCGACGCGATGCGCGAGGGCCGGATGCCGTTCGCCGAGCCCGGCGCCCAGGAGGTGCTCGACCGCGTGCACGCGGCCGGCACGCTCACCGTCAGCGACCGGATCACCGACGCCGCCGAGGCCTCGCAGATCGTCATCACGCTCGGCACGCCGTCGTTCAGCCACATCGAGATCGACATGCGGGACATCCGCCTGGCGCTCGACGAGCTGCTGCCCCACCTGCGCGAGGGCCACGCGCTGACCCTGCGCTCCACCGTCGCGCCCGGCACCACGGAGTTCGTGGCGGGCTACCTGGAGACGCGGCGCGACCTGCGCGTCGGCGAGGACGTGTTCGTCGCCCACGCCCCGGAGCGCATCGCGGCCGGCCGCTTCTTCGAGGAGATCGTCTCGCTCCCGTGCATCGTCGGCGGCGTCGGCGAGCGCTCCGGCGCGGTGGTCGGCGAGCTGTTCTCGGTCTTCGGCGCGCCGATCGTCCAGACCACCCCGGTCCAGGCCGAGCTGGCGAAGATCTGGACGAACATCCTGCGCTACGCGACGTTCGCCCTGCCCAACCTCCTGATGATGGACTGCGACCAGTACGGCGCCAACGTCTTCGAGGTCATCGAGCTGATCAACCGCGACTACCCGCGGGGCGGCATGAAGTTCCCCGGCTTCACCGCGGGAACGTGCCTGCGCAAGGACTTCGCGTTCTCCGAGGAGCGCTCGCACGCCCCCGGAATGCTGCTCGCCGTGTCACGGGTCAACGAGTCCGTGCCGCTCTTCCTCGTGGAGGGCATGCAGCGCCGCATCGGCAAGCTCCGCGGCAAGAAGATCGCCGTCCTCGGGCTCGCCTTCAAGGCGGACACCGACGACGAGCGCGACTCGCTCTCCCACAAGCTGATCCGGCTGCTGGAGCGCGAGCTGGCCGAGGTCGCGGTGCACGACCCGCACGTCGCGACGCCCACCCAGACCTTCGACGACGCGGTGCTCGACGCCGACGCCGTGGTCATCGCGGCCAACCACACCGAGTTCTGCGGGCCGGACGCCCTGGCCCGCATCGCCGACGGCGCCCGCTCGCAGGCGCTGCTCGTCGACCCCTGGAACGCGCTCGGCGCGTCGCAGGTCTTCGCCTTCAGCGACGAGGTCCTGCAGCTGACGCACCCGGCCGCCTGACCGTCATGACCCATCCATCCCGCTTCTCATAGGGTTTCCCCATGCCTCGCAAGTCAGCGCTCATCACCGGCATCACCGGCCAGGACGGCTCCTACCTCGCCGAGCTCCTGCTCAGCAAGGGCTACGACGTCCACGGCATGGTCCGCCGCGCCTCGACCGAGAAGTTCGACCGGATCGAGCACATCCGCGACCAGATCACCCTGCACCAGGGCGACCTGCTGGACCAGCGCTCGCTGGTCGACGCGATGCGGGCCTCGGCGCCCGACGAGATCTACAACCTGGCCGCGATGAGCTTCGTGGCCACGTCCTGGATCCAGCCGACGCTGACCGCCGACTTCACCGGGGTGGGCGTGACGCGCATGCTCGAGGCGATGCGCGAGGGCGCGCCCGAGGCGCGCTTCTACCAGGCGTCGTCGAGCGAGATGTTCGGCAAGGTCCTCGAGGTCCCGCAGACCGAGGCGACGCCGTTCTACCCGCGTTCGCCCTACGGCGTGGCCAAGGCGTACGGCCACTTCATCACGGTCAACTACCGCGAGTCCTACGACCTGCACGCCACGAGCGGCATCCTCTTCAACCACGAGTCCCCGCGCCGCGGCCTGGAGTTCGTGACCCGCAAGATCACCTGGCACGCCGCGGCGATCAAGCACGGTCAGCGCGACAAGCTCGCCCTGGGCAACCTGGACGCCGAGCGCGACTGGGGCTACGCCAAGGACTACGTCGTCGCCATGTGGCTGATGCTCCAGCAGGACACCCCGGAGGACTACGTCATCGCGACGAACACCTCCAACTCGGTGCGCGAGTGCGTGGAGATCGCGTTCGACGAGGCGGGGCTGCCGAACTGGGAGCAGTACGTCGAGATCGACCCGCAGTTCGTGCGACCGGCCGAGGTCGACCATCTCATCGGCAGCTACGACAAGGCCGAGCGGGACCTGGGCTGGAAGCCGGAGACGAGCTTCGAGGAGCTCATCCGCCTGATGACACGCGCCGACCTCGGCCTGCTCAAGCCCTAGCCGCCGCCTTCCCGGCCGGCCGGCCGCCCGAGCGCCGAGGGTCACTTTTCACGTCGATACGACGTGAAAAGTGACCCTCGGCGCCGCTCCGGGTCGGGGAGGGGGCTCCCCTACCGGCCTTCCGTCATCTGCCATCGCCGTCGAGGGACTCCGTCTCTCAGGGAGGCGGCCGTCCGGGGAGCCCCCTCCCCGACCCTCCCGGCGTCCCGTGCGCGTCGAGTGACGCCGCCGGTCACGACGAGTGACCGCTGGCTCCCGCTCTGCGGTAGCGAGCTGTCACTCGTGGACGCCGGTGGTGGGGTGGGGTTCCCCGGACGGCGCCTATCGACCCGCCGGAGAAACGCGAAGACGACCGCAGATGCCGGAAGCCGGGAGGGGAACCCCACCCCACCGCCCAACGAGGGCAGGCCGGGAGGGGAGCCCCCTCCCCGACCCTGAGACCTCATCCCGCCGCCGACGGTCACTTTTCACGTCGATACGACCTGAAAAGCGCCACTCGGCGCCGTCAGGCGGTGAGGGCGGCGATGTCCGCCGCGACCATCTCGGCCACGAGCTCGTCGAACGTGTGACGCGGCTCCCAGCCGAGCTCGCGCCGGGCGCGGGAGGGATCGCCGACGGGCGGCGTCGCCTCGGGCGGACGCACGAACTCCGGGTTGACCCGCACGAAGCCGTCGGGGGACAGGCCCACCGCCGCGAAGGCCGCGTCCACGAGGTCCCCGACCGTGCGCCCCACGCCGGAGGCCAGCACGTAGTCGCGCGGTGCGTCCGCCTGGAGCGCCAGCCACGCACCGCGCATGACGTCGGCCGCGTGCGACCAGTCGCGGACCGCGCGCAGGTCACCGAGCACCAGCTCGTCGGCCCGGCCCGCCGCGATCGCCGCCGCCCCGGCCGTGACCTTGCGGGGAAGGAAGCGCTCGGGCCGCCGCGGCGACTCGTGGTTGTAGAGGATCCCCGACACCGCGAAGAGGTCGTGATGGGCGCGCAGCGCGCCGACCAGGCCGTGCCCGGCCAGCTTGGCCACGCCGTACGGCGAGCGCGGTCGCATCGGGGACGTCTCGTCCTGCGGGCTCACGCCCGCGTCCCCGAAGACCTCGCTGGTCGCGGCCACGAACACGCGCGGGCGCCGCGCGGGGGGCTGGGCGACGGCGGCGGCCAGCAGCGCGGCGGTGCCGCCCGCCACGGCCGCGACGGTCTCGCTCGGATCGCGCCAGGAGTCGGGGACGAAGGTGGGCGCCGCGAGGTGGTAGAGCTCGTCGGGCGAGACGTCCGCGACCGCGGCCCGCAGCGAGTCGGGCTCCAGCAGGTCGGCCTCCACGATCGCCACGCCGGCCGGGACGTACGGGCCCGGATCGCGGCCGGGCCGCACGGTGCCGGTGACGGCGTAGCCCTCGGTCAGCAGCAGCTCGGCGAGGTAGGAGCCGTCCTGGCCGCCGATCCCCGTGATGAGTGCGGTGCGCGCGGACACGGAGCGGAGGGTATCCATCCGGCGCCGGGTACCCTTGCCCGTCCCATGATCGCTCCCCTCACCCCCATCTCATGACGCGCGTCCTGGTCACCGGCGGCGCCGGCACGATCGGCAGCGCCGTGGTGCGCCGCCTCCTGCGCGACCCCGCGTTCGACGTCCGGGTCAGCGACCAGCGCGAGGCGCCGCAGTGGATGCGCGAGGGCTGCGAGGTCCACACCGGGGACCTGCGGGTGCTCGAGGAGGCGCGCGAGGCCACCGACGGCTGCACGCACGTGATCCACCTGGCCGCGATAGTCGGCGGCATCGCCAACTTCCACAAGCTCCCCTACACCCTCACCGAGGTCAACAACGCCCTCTACAACGGGGTCGTGCGCGCCGCGCTGGACCTCGGGGTCGAGCGCTTCGTCTACACCTCGTCGTCGATGGTCTTCGAGCAGGCGCAGGAGTACCCGACGCGGGAGGACTACCTGCCGCGGTGCCCCACGCCGATCTCGGCCTACGGCTTCTCCAAGCTCACCGGCGAGGTCTACGTGAAGGCCGCGCACGACGAGTTCGGCCTGCCGTACACGATCTGTCGTCCGTTCAACGCGTACGGGCCGGGCGAGGTCCCCGAGGACGAGCCGGGCATCGCCCACATGGTCCCGGACGTGATCCGCAAGGTGCTGGCCGGCAACCGCCCGCTGCCGATCTTCGGCGACGGCACCCAGACCCGGACGCTCACCTACGTGGACGACATCGCCGACGGCATCGTCACGGCGATGAGTTCCCCGGCCGGGCTCAACGAGGACTTCAACATCTCCGCGGCCGACGAGCTGACGGTCGCGGACATCTGCCGGGTCATCTGGGCCGAGTGCGGCGAAGACCCCGCCGACCTGGAGTTCGAGCACCTCCCCAGCTTCGCCGTCGACGTCGTGCGCCGGTGGCCCGACGTCTCCAAGGCCCAGCGCCTGCTGGGCTGGGAGGCGCAGATCGACCTGCCCGAGGGCCTGCGCCGGACCATCGCCTGGCTGCGCGAGCGGGAGGGATAGGGCATCGCGGCGGCCTCGACCCGCCGTGCGCGGCGTGTTACTTTCGGGATCATCGTCCGCGCCGCACATCTGAACCGCAGCCGCCCGAGCCGCGCCGGGAGCGGCACGCGATGACGCTGCGCGATCGGCTCGACGCGGTCTTCCACGCGACCGAGGAGCACAACCGTCAGGCCCTCCTGGCCGCACTGCCGGCCCGCTGCGACGGGCCCTTCCTGGACATCGGCCCGCACCGCGGGGCGATGACCGAGGCGATCGCCGACCGTGTCTCGCCGACCGAGACGCACGCGATCGAGCTGATCGCCGACCACATCCCCGCGGCGCGCGCCCGGGGCATCCAGGTCGTCCAGGGGGACGTCGACGACGGGCTGCCCTACCCGGACGGCACGTTCGAGCTGGTGGTCGCCAACCAGGTGATCGAGCACGTGCGGCGCACCGACGTGTTCCTGCGTGAGATCCGCCGCGTCCTGCGGCCCGGGGGCGTCGCCTGCATCTCGACGAACAACCTGTCCTCCTGGCACAACGTCGCGTCGCTCACGCTCGGGTACCAGCCGACCCCGATGCACGTCAGCGACGAGGTGATCGTCGGCAACCCGCTCAACCCGGAGGCGGGCGACGCCCACGAGGACCTGGGGCGCACCCACCTGCGGCTGTTCACCCAGCGCGCGCTGGTCGAGCTGGCCGGCCACCACGGGCTCGTCCTGCGGGACGCCCAGACCGTCGGCTACTACCCGCTGCCCCCGGCGCTGGGCCGGCCCCTGGCCCGCCTGGACCGCCGCCACGGCGCGTTCCTCATCTGCCTCTTCTCCCCGGTGCCGGCACCGCCGGAGCCGCGCGCCGCCGCTCAGCGCGAGCAGACCGCGGACGCGCCGGCGGTGAACGCGGCCAGTGCGGGCTTGGGTGCGCCGCTCTCGTCCAACAGCCCGGTGTGAAGCCCCCAGAAGTCGCCGATGCCCGGGTAGGGCGGGAGGTCCTTCCAGGCGTAGTAGACCGTCCCGCGCAGGCGCAGCAGCCGCGCTGACGCGGCGGTGAGCCGCAGGGCGTCGCGCACGGAGCGGGCCTGGGCCGCCCGGCCCACCGTGAAGCTGCTGCGCGGACCGTCGTCGGCCCAGCCCAGCTCGGTGATCCAGATGCGCGCCCGGTCGTCCCCGTACCGGGCCATCACCTGCCGCGTGCGCCGCGCCGCCAGCAGCACGCCGCCAGGGGTGCGCGCGTAGAGGTTGACGCCCACGGTGTCGAACGTGCCCCGGGCCCCCGCGGCGTACAGCTGGCGCAGGTAGGTGGCGAGCCGCACGCCCCGGCGGGTGTCGGGCAGGCCGGCCGTCACCAGCTCCGCCCGGGGGTCGACGGAACGGATGGCCGTGGAGGCCGCGCGCAGCAACCCGGCGTAGGCGGCGGCGTCCGGGCGACCCCGCCAGTACCGGCCCAGGTTGGGCTCGTTCCAGATCTGCCAGGCCCGCGCCGGCCGGCGCGGCACCCCGGGATGCGCGCGCCAGAACGACCCGCTCGGCCCGTAGCGGGCGACCAACGCGCGAGCGAACGGGCCGATCGCCTCGGAGTCCCGCGGGGGCGAGGCCGTGCGGCCCGGCGCGGGCGCCGCCCGGAACGCGGGGGTGCCGTAGAGCACGGGGAGCACGGTCAGGCCCGCACGGGCCGCGTCGCCCACGAGCGCGTCGTAGTCCGCCAGCGCGTAGCGGCCCGGGGCCGTCTCGATCCGGCTCCAGTCGAACACCTGGCGCAGTGTGCGGGCCCCCGCCCGGTGCTGGGCGCCGAGCGCGCGGCGGCGGTCGGCGGCCGGCGCGGCCAGGAGCTCGGGGGCGGTGATCCCGAAGAAGCCGGCGGGCAGGGGCGCCACGCAGGCCACGGGCGGCGAGGAGCCACCGCAGCCGGCGAGCGCCACGAGCAACGCGAGCACCACGGCTGCGGCCGCCCCGCGCACCGGCGCCCGCCCCCGCCCGGTCACCTGCGCCACGCCACGATCGTGACCGCGCCGCCGACGACCAGGAGGGCGGCGAGCCCCAGGACGGCCGCGGCCCAGGAGTCCGGGAACGCCGTGCCGACACCGGCCCGGGCACTCGGCCCCCGTGCACCCGCGGCGGCGGGCAGCCCCGGCAGCACCCGGCCCGCGTCGAGCTGCGCGCCGGTGACCGCGACCCCGAGCTCCCCGTAGTAGCGCTCGGCGGTCCGGGAGGTCGTCGGGTCGGGGAAGGGGTCGTAGAGTCCGTTGCCCTGCTGCGCCCCGGCCCCCGCCGGCGTCAGCAGCGCGGCCGCGCAGGCGAGGGCCGCGACCCGTCCCCCGATGCCCACGCTACGACGCACGAGAATCCCCCGCGGCCGCTTCGCGCCGCCCCCCGAGTGGCTGGCGGCCGCGGCGATCCTCGTGGCCGAGGCCGTGCTCGCCGCAGCCGGAGTGCACGCGCTCGCCGCGTCGGCGCTCGCCCTGCTCGCCCCCGGCCTGGCCCTGATCCCCCTGCTGCCCGGCCCGACCCGCTGGCGCCGGTCGGCGGCGCTGTGCGCGGCCCCCGTCCTGGGCCTGGCCGCGGTCGCCGCCGCCCTGATCACGGTGTCGGCGGTCGGCGTCCGCCTCGACGCGCTGGTCGTGCGGCTGGTGCTCGCCGCGATCGTCCTGGCCGCCGTCGCGACCTGGCCGCTGGCCGCCCGCACCGACGCCGAGCGGGAGCGGACACCGCCGGGCCGGGCCGCGCTGGAGCTCGCCGGCCTGGCGGTCGCGGTGGCCGCGGCGGTACTGCTCGCCCTGCGGGTCGTGGGCGACACGCCGGTGCCCGGCAACGACTGGGCCAAGTACGTGCTCTACGCCGACGAGATCCGCCGGCACGGCTCGCTGCTGATCGACAACCCGTTCTGGATGCTCGGGCAGCCGTTCCGCGAGGACCCGGGGACGCCCGCGCTGTACGGCTCGCTGCTGCTGCTCACCGGCGCGCCGGCCGCCGCGCTGGCCCAGGGCATCGTCGTCTTCTCGGTGCTGCAGGTGCTGGCCGTGTTCGCGTTCGTGCGCTCGTTCTGGAGCGCCGGGACCGCCGTGCTGGCGGCGGCACTGCTCGCCGTCGTCCCGGCCGGCCAGGACATCCTCGGCTGGCACGGGCTGGCCAACCTCGCCGCGCTGAGCCTGCTCGCGCTGCTGCTCCTGTACCTGGCGACGCTGGCCACCGACGGCCTCGACCGCGCGGCGACCGTCGGCCTGGCGCTGTGCCTGGTCGGCCTGGCCGCGACCCACCGCCTGTCCGCCCTGGTCGGCGGAGCGGTGCTCGTGGTCGTCGCGGTCGGCGCCCGGCTGGCCGGCGTGCGCAGCGCCCCGCGTGACGCGGTCCGGGCGATCGTGCTCGCGCTGCTGCTGGGCGCGGGCGTCGTGGTGGACCTCGTCACCCGCCAGCGCACGTTCGGCGGTTCGCTGGGCTACGACGACTACGCGGGGACGCACGTGCTCCTGGGCCCCGCCCTGAAGGACCTGAGCGTCGTGCTCGTGGCCGGCGCGGTGGCCGGCCTGGTGGCGCTGCTGGCCCTGAACCGCCGCCGGCTGCGCGCGTTGTGGCCCGCCGTGGCCTGCGTCGCCGTGTGCGTCGCGCTGGCCTACGCCTGGCTCGTGCACGTGCCGCTGGCCTACAGCCGGATGGTCTACTTCCTGCCGCTCGCGCTGGCCCCGATCGTCGCGGTCGCCGTGACGGCCCTGCGCCCACGCTGGACCGCCACGGTGCTCGCCGCGGCGGGGCTGGCGGTGATCGTCTCCACCTCCTACGGGCAGTCCGCGCGGGTGCGGGACTACTACGCGTTCGCCACCCCGGCCTCGCTGCGGGGGCTCGACGCCCTGTCGGCCCGGCTCGGGCCGGACGAGGTCGTGGTGACCGACCGCTGCTGGAGCTTCCTGTCGACGTGGCTGCTGCGCACCCGCACGCTCCCCGGGCTGCTTCCCCAGGACATCCAGCCGCGGGCCGAGCTGCCGTTCGCCACGATGGGCCGGGCGATCCTCGACGGGACCCCCGAGGGGCTGGCGCTGGCCCGCCGGCTGGGCGTGCGCTACCTGCTCGTGGACCCGACCTGCCGGGACGCGAGCGGTCGCCGGATGCTGCCGCCCCCGGTGGGCGAGCCCGTGTTCGCCAGCCGGCGCCTGGCCATCCTGCGGCTGCCCGAGCCCGTGCCGGGGTCCGGCGTGCGGTGAGGGCGGGTCGCGGGGGGCTCGGGGGGTCATCAGGGGGGTGCGCGGGCTCGGAGGCGACGGGCCCGGATCGTCCCACACGATCGCCGGACCGCCGTCCGGAGCGCCGGCGACACACTTCCGACACACCTTCCGAGGTCCCCTCTACGGTCTGCGTCATGACCTCCCCCACCGTGATGCAGCCACTCCCATCTTCCGTGATGTACGCTGTGATGCGCATGACCCGCACCACCGTGGACATCGACGACACCTCGCTCGACGCCGCCCGCCGCGTCCTGGGCACCCGTGGCCTCAGCGAGACCGTCAATGCCGCGTTGAGCGACGTCGTCCGCCGGCGGACCCTCGCGTCGTTCGACGTGCTGCGCGACATCGACGGCACCCCCGACGAGGTCGCCGCCGGCCGCCGTGACCGGGCAGCGGCCGATGACCTCGGGTCCTGAACCGCGCCCGGTCCTGCCGGCGAGCCCCGTCCTGGTCGACACCGGCGTCTGGACCTGGGTGCGCGACCGCCGCTTCCCGCATCTCGCCACGTGGTTCAACGGCCTCGTGCAGGAGGGACTCGTCCTCGTCTGCGACCTCGTCGTGCTCGAGCTCGTGCGCATGGCGCCGAACGCGGCGCGGGCCGCACAGGTCGCCGATCAGCTCGCGCTGTTCGCGTCGATCTCGCTCCCCCCGTCCGGTTGGGGAGCAAGCCACGCCACGCAGCTGCTGCTCGCAGAGCACGACGGCGCCCACCGCAGCGTTCCGCCCATCGACCTCCTGATCGCGGAGACCGCCCGAGCTGCCGCCGTGCCGCTCCTGCACTACGACCGGGACTACGAGCGCATCGGGAACGTCACCGACCTCGACCAGCGGTGGTTCGTGCCGGACGGCAGCCTCCGCTAGTGCGGGCCGGGGCGCGCCACGCCCCGGCGGAGCCCGAGCTCAGGCCGCCGAGACCTCGCGCTGGGCGGAGACCAGCGTCTCGCGCAGGCCGTCGGCCAGGCCCGTCAGGGCGGTCCAGCCGAGTTCCCGCTGGGCGCGCGACACGTCGAGGCACGAGCGCTCGACCTCGCCCAGGCGCGCCTCGGCGAAGATCGGCGCGAACTCCTCGGGTGACACATCGGACGCCTCGAGCAGCGCGGCGTGGATGTCCAGCACGCTCGACTCGCGACCGGTGCCGACGTTGACCTCGCCGGTGACCGCGGTCGCGTCCGCCGCCGCGATCTGGGCGCGGACGACGTCGCCGACGTACACGTAGTCGCGCGTCTGCTCGCCGGTGCCGAACACCGTCGGGCGCTCGCGCTTGGCCACCAGGCCGCAGTAGATGGCGATGACGCCGGCCTCACCGAGCGGGTCCTGGCGCGGGCCGTACACGTTGCCCAGGCGCACGGTCACGGTGGAGAGGCCGTAGAGGCGCTCCTCCCAGCCGCAGTAGCGCTCCGCGCAGTACTTGGACTGCCCGTAGGCGGCCATCGGCCGCGGCTCCTGGGTCTCCGGGGTGGGGATGTTCTCGGTGTCGCCGTAGATGGCGCCGCCCGTGGAGGTGTTGACGAGGCGGGAGACACCGGCCTTGCGGGCCGCCTCCAGCACGTTGATGGTGCCGACCACGTTGACCGTGGCGTCCCACGCGGGATCGTCGACCGCCTTGCGCACGTCGATCTGGGCGGCGAGGTGGAAGACCACCTCGGGCGCCGCCGCCGCGAACGCCTCGGCGAGCGCCACCTGGTCGCGGATGTCGCCGCGGACCAGTGTCGCACCCCGCTGCAGCGCACCCTCCAGGTTGGAGGCCCGCCCGGTGGAGAGGTCGTCGAACACGGTGACGGTGTCACCCCGCTCGAGCAGGGCGTCGACGAGGTTGGAACCGATGAAGCCGGCGCCGCCGGTGACGAGTGTGCGCATGCCGAGAGGATGCCACGCCCGCTTCAGGCCGGCCTGAACGGCAGCGCAGAGAAGCCGAAGAGCCCACACCGCCCCGCACGTCCTCCACATTCCTCCCACCCCTCGGGAGGAATGTGGATGACGTCCCGTATGCGCGCCCGTTCAGGCGAACGGATCGAGCACGTCGATGCCGCGGAAGCGGCGGAAGCCCCGGTCGCGGGTGATGATCCGGCCGACCCCGTGCTGGCGCATCAGCGCGACGAGGTGGGCGTCCGGCACCAGGTTCCCCCGGACCGGCTGGTCGTCCGCCACCGCGGTGTAGGCCTTCCAGAACCCGTCGCCCTCTCCGGGCGTCCGAACGTTGGGGCGGGAGATGAGGTCCTCGACGTTGGCGATCGCCTCCGCCGGGCGTAGGGCGTCGGCGAAGATCCCCGAGTGCGTGACGATGCGCAGGTAGGCCATCGCGACCGGCCAGAACACGTAGAGGAGATCCGGGCCCTCGGCCCATTGCGCGAGCGTCTCCAGCGCGTCCCGTTGCATCGGGCTCTCCGGATTGGACGCGTACACGAGCACGTTCGCGTCGATGGCCGCGCTCACCGCTCGAGGTCCCGATCGAGGATGGCGTAGACCGCGTCCTTGTCGTCGATGTCGACGCGCGCGCCGAGCGGCTTGGAGATCCAGCGCAGGGGTCGCGGCGCGACCGGCACCGGATCGTCCAGTGCCCGAGCCAGCAGTTCGGAGGCGAGCCGGCCCAGCGACTTGTGCTCCGCCTGCCCCCGCGCCTTGAGCTGGGCGAGGATCGTCGGGTCGAGATCCAGCGTGGTGCGCGCCATGATGCGTGATGTTATCAACCGACGCATCAGATGCAGACGGCCGCGGATCGACGTCATCCACATTCCTCCCACCCCTCGGGAGGAATGTGGATGACGTGCGGTGGGCGTCAGTGCGAGACGGGGGTCGGGGCGCCCTCCGCCGCGGCGTAGAGCTCGCCCAGCGCTTGGGCCACCCGGTCCGGCGCGGCGACCTCGCGGGCCACGGCGAGCCCCTCGTCCCCCGCTCGCGCGTCGCCGTAGCGGGCCCGGATCGCCGCCCCCAGCGCCGGGACGTCGTCCGGCGGGACCAGGCCCGCCTCCGGGACCACGTCCGTGAGCGCGCCGATGCGGGTCGCGACCACCGGCACGCCCGCCGCCATCGCCTCCACCGCGGCGAGCCCGTACGTCTCGGCCACGCGGGACGGCGCCAGCGCCAGCGCGGCACCGGCCCGCAGCCCGGCCAGCTCGCCGGCGTCGACCCGGCCCGCGAACCGCACGTCCGCCCCGGCGGCCCGTGCGCGCAGCGCACCCTCCAGCGGTCCGTCGCCCGCGACGACCAACGGGACCCCGGCCGCGCGGCACGCGTCGATCGCCAGGTCCACGCCCTTCTCCGGGGCCAGCCGCGCGACGATCAGGGCGTAGCGTCCGTCCGCCGCCGCCGAGCGCTCCGCGAACCGGTCGACCGGACCGGGCAGGACATGGGTGGGGACGTTCTCGAGGTCGACGCCGAGCACGCCCAGACGCCCGAGCGCGAACCGGCTCGGCGCCGCCAGGGCGTCCACGTGCTCCAGGATCGGCCCCAGGCCGCGGGACAGGCCGATCGCGTACGGCAGCCCCTCGGCCCGCGACCCCCGGCAGTTGTGGCGCAGCCCGGGCCGCGTGTCGGTGCCGTGGCAGCGCACGCAATCCGCGCCCGCCGGGTCCAGGCAGGTGCCGACCGCGCAGACCAGGCGGTAGTTGTGGGCGTGCAGCACGGTCCGCGCGCCCGCCTGCCGGGCCGCGGCGAGCGCGCGCCAGCCGAACGTGGGATGGAGGTTGTGGGCGTGGACGATCCGGGCACCGCTGCGCCGCACGGCGTCACCGACCTCCTCGGGCCGCAGCCCGCCCCGCACCAGGCCGCGCGCGGCCTCGATCCGTCCCAGGCCGGTGGACCCGCGCTCGAGCACCACGACGTCCTCGTCGAGGTGCTCCCGCACCAGCGCGGCGAGCCGCTCGACGACGCGCTCCTCTCCGCCGAGCGTGCGGTAGCGGTGATGCAGGAAGCAGATCACGGGCCGGGCCCGCTCAGGCCGCGCGGTGCTCCGGGGCGATGCTGGGGACGACGAGTACGGGACGGCGGGAGTGGCGGATCAGCGCGGAGCTGGTCGTCCCCATGAGCCGCGAGTAGAGCGCGCCGTGGCCGTGGGACCCGACGACGATCGTCGCCGCCCGCCGGCGGTCGGCCTCCTCGGCCAGGGTGACCGCCACGTTGCTGGCGTCCTCCACCACGACCTCCTCGACCTGCGCGAACCCGATCGACCGGGCCAGCGCCGCGCCCTGCGCCGTCACGCGATGGGCGCTGCCCCGGGCCGCCTCGTCGAGCACGTCGGCGGTGCCGGGGTCGGCCATCATGCCCGCGGAGCCCATCTGCCCCGCGGTGGAGTCGATGAGCAGCGGCAGGCTGGACTCCCACACGGTGACGATCACCGCCCGTTCCCCGGACAGGACCTCGCGCGCCGCGCGCACCGCCCGGTCGGCCGCCTCCGAGCCGTCGTAGCCGATCACCACCGTTGTCGTCATCGGGGGAGTCTCCCACGCCGCGAGGGCGATTTCGCGTGCGCCGGGGCGATCCCCTCGCGCGGCGACCTACACTCCATGGAGATCGTGCCGGCCCGCGCCTCAGTCATCGTTCCCACCCGTGACCGCGCGTCCTATCTCGACGTGGCGCTCGCGTCGATCCGTCCGCAGGCCGCGGCGGAGGGCGTGGAGGTCGTGGTCGTGGACGACGGCCCCGACCCCGCCACGCGCGCCACCGCCGCGCGCCACGGCGCCCGGTACGTGGCCCACCCGTCCTCCCGCGGGCTCAACGCGGCCCGCAACACCGGCATCGCGGCGACGACCGCGGACCTCCTCGTGTTCGTCGACGACGACGTCGCCGTCCGGCCCGGCTGGCTCGCCGCCCTCCTGGCCGCCCACGCGACCGCGCCGCCCGAGGTGGCGGTGTTCGCGGGCCCGATCCACGCCCGGATCGAGGACCACCGCTACCCGACGTGCGGCCGCGAGGGCGCGCCGATCACCGAGCTGGACCTCGGGCCCCACGACGGCCCCGCTGACCACGCGTGGGGGGCGAACATGACCGTGCGCCGCTCGGCGCTCGACGCGGTCGGCCGCTTCGACGAGCGCCTGGAGTTGTACGGGGACGAGCAGGAGCTCCAGCGCCGTCTCCCCGCCGCCGGGCTGACCATCCGCTACGTGGCCGCCGCGGCGCTGGACCACCGCCGGGCCGGGAACGACGCCCGCCTGCGCAGCCTGATGGCCGCGGCGTACCGGCGGGGCGGGGCGAGCCGCCGGTTCGACGTGCTCAAGGGCACGGCGCCCTCCCTGCCCGCGGAGCTGCGCACGCTGGCCGGCTGCGCCGTCCACGGGCCCCGCCGGCGCTGCTTCAACGGTCCGGTGATGGCCGCCCACAGTGCGGGGCGTCTGCGCGCCGCCCTCACCCCCGAGGGGCGGCGAACACCGGCCACGGCGGCAGAAGGCGACCTTCGGGGACCGACCAACGCCGATCCGGACGACTTCACCTCCGGCCAGAGCGGCACCGTCGGCGGGCGGCGCGGCACGCTGCGCCGCCACGCCGACCGCGTCCTCGACGCCCGGCTGGCCGCCGACCCGCGGCTGCGCCGGGCCCGGGCGACCGCCGCCGCCCTGCCGGCCCAGCGTGTCCACGTGGTGGGGGTCGAACGGCCCGGCCGGGCGATGGCGGCGGTCCGCACCGAGCTCCTGCGCTCCCACCACGACGTGACGATGAGCACCGCCCCGCCCGGCTCCCTCGGCAAGTTCCAGAACCTCAACGCGCTGCTGGGCGGGCGGGCCCCGGACGCCGACTGGCTGCTGGTGGTCGACGACGACATCGTGCTGCCGTCCGGGTTCCTCGACCTCTTCGTCGGGCTGGCCACGAGCACCGGGCTGCGGCTGGCCCAGCCCGCCCACCGCCTGCACTCCCACGCCGCCTGGCCGGTGACCCGCCGGGCCACCGACGCCCGTAGCCCCCTCGTGCGCCAGACGACGTTCGTGGAGATCGGCCCCGTGACCCTGCTGCACCGCGACACGTTCGGCGTGCTCGTCCCGTTCCCCGACCTGCGGATGGGCTGGGGCCTGGACAACGCCTGGAGCGCCACCGCGCAGGCCCACGGCTGGCCGCTCGGCGTGGTCGACGCCACGCCGATCCTGCACCTGTCCCCCGCGGCCAGCGGCTACGCCCGGACGCCCGCGCTGGAGGAGGCGCGCACGTACCTGCGGGGCCGCCCGTACGTGCGTCGGGACGAGGTCCTCACGTTGCGGCGGCTGGCCTGATGCGCGTCGCGATCGTCAGCGAGTACTACCCGCGCGCCAACGACCCGGTGCTCGGCATGTGGGCCCACCGCCAGGCCCTGGCCGCGCGTGACGCGGGCGCGGACGTCCGCGTGCTCGTCCTCTACCGGCCGATCCCCCCGCTGAGCACGCCCCGGGCCGACCTGCCGAGCGCCACGCGGGAGCTGCTGCGCCAGCCCCGCGACACCGTCCTGGACGGGATCGACGTGCGCTACGTGAAGTTCGTGGCCCCGCAGCGCAGCCGCTCGTACGGCGCGTGGGGGCGCTGGGCGGCGCCCGGCCTGGCGGGGGCGCTGCTGCGTCTGCGCCGCTCGTTCCGCTTCGACCTCGTGCACGCGCACAACGCGGTGCCCGCTGGCGAGGCCGCGCGCCTGGCCCGCACGGGCCGCCCCCTCGTGGTCTCCGTGCACGGCAGCGACGTCTTCTACACGGCGCCCCACGCGCCGGGGGGCGAGGCGGCGGTGCGCGCCGCGTTCGGCGCCGCGCGCCTGGTCCTGCCCAACAGCACGGGCACCGAGGCCCTGTCCCGCGCGTTGGGCGCCGACCGCACCCGGGTGGTGCACCTCGGGGCCGACGTCCCCGAGCATCCCGTCGCGCCCCGGGCCCCCTCCGCTCCGGTGACGATCGTCACGGTCGCCCACCTGGTGGCCCGCAAGCGCCACGCGGACGTCCTGCGCGCCCTGTGGCTCCTGCGGGACGAGCACCCGACGCTGCGCTACCTGATCGTCGGAGATGGCCCCGAGCGCGGCGCGCTGCAGCAGCTGGCCGCCACGCTGGGCCTGCGCGACCGCGTCACGTTCGCCGGTCAGCTCGAGCACCACGCAGCGCTGGAGCGGCTGCGGACCGAGGGCGACGTGTTCGCGATGCCGAGCACCGCCGAGGCGCTCGGCGTCGCCTACCTCGAGGCGATGGCCGCGGGCATCCCGGCGATCGGGAGCATCGGCGAGCCCGGTCCCACGGACATCGCCCGGGCCGGCGGCGGGCTCTCACTCGTGCCCCCGGGGGACGTCGAGGCGCTCGCCGCCCGGATCGCGGACCTGGTCCGCGATCCCGTGTACCGGCTCGCCGCCGGGACCGAGGCGCGGGCCACCGTCACCGGGCACTTCACCTGGGCCGCCTGCGGACGGGCCACCGTCGCGGCCTACGAGGAGGCGTTGCGCTCCTGATGGCCGTCGACCCGCGCCCGATCCTCTTCACCACCAACCACGTCCCGCCGGATCGCACGGGGGCGTTGGCCGCGCTCCACGCGCGCGAGAACGTCGAGCTGGCGTTGTACGGGGGCCGTTCCCACCACGCGACCGAGGGCGCCGACGACCCCGGCGTGCCCCACCGGCACGTGACCCCCGGCGAGCTGCGCGCGCTCGCCGCCTCGGGCGACTACCGGGCCGTCGTCGGCAGCACGGCCGGCCGGGTGGCGCTGCCGTCGGCCTGGCGCGGAGCCCACCGGAGCGGGGTCCCGTTCGTCATGTGGTGGTCGTTGTGGGCGCCGATCCGCTCGGTGGCCGGCGTGGTGGGCGCGCCGCTCGTGCACCGGATCCTGCGGACCTCGGCGGCCGTCGTCACCTACGGGCCGCACGTGAGCGCGTACGCCCGGACGCTCGGCGTGGAGCGGGTCTACGAAGCTCCGCAGGCGGTCGATCGGTGGTTCTGGTCGCAGCCCGGCGACGCCACGGCCAAGCCCGCACCGTTCGTGCTGACGTTTCTCGGGCGCCCGGACCGGGCAAAGGGAGGGTGGATAGCGGAGCAGGCCTGGCGTGCCTCCGGACTGCTGCCGTCCCAAGCCGCATTCGTCCTAGGCGGCGCCGACGGCGACCCCCCTCGTCCCGGCGCCGCCGCGGCGATCCGCACCGGCCACCTGCAACCCACGGAGGTTCGAGATCTTCTTTCGCAGACCGACGCACTGCTCGTACCTTCCCTTCGCACCCGCACCTTCCGCGAGCCGTGGGGCCTCGTCGTGAACGAGGCGTTCCTCCAGGGCGTGCCCGTGATCGCCTCCGACGAGGTGGGGGCGGTGGCCGGCGGGCTGGTGCGCCACGGGCGCAACGGCCTCGTCGTCCCCGCGGGTGACGTCGACGCGACCGCGGCGGCGATGCGCCGCCTGCACGACGATCCCGCGCTGCGCCGCACGCTGGCGCTCAACGCGCAGGCCGACGTCATGCCCTACACGTTCGGCGCCTGGGCCGAGGGCTTCTCGCGTGCTCTCGACCGGGCCGGGGTGTCCCAGTGCCCGCCGGAGGTTCCCGCGTGATGCGCCGCATCCTCCTCCCCTTCCTCGCGATCGCGGCGACCGCGCTCGTCGTCCCGGCGGCTTCCTCGGCCAGCTCGGGGTCGGACCAGATCATCGCCGAGTGCGCCAACGAGCAGCTGTCCAAGACGTACAGCCAGAAGGACTACGACGCCGCCCTGGAGCAGCTCCCGTCCGATCTGCGCGAGTACACCGACTGCGCCGACGTGATCCGCAGCGCCCAGCGCGCGGCCGCGTCCAAGGGCACCGGCGGCGGCAACGCCGCGCCGCGCGCGGCCGCGGGCGGCGGCGCGACCGGCGGCGGCTCGGGCGGTTCCGGCCCGACCGCGGGTGCCGGGATCCCCTCGGCCACCACCGGCACGGCCCCTCCGGCGGCCACCGCCACGACCTCCTCCGCCGACGCCGGGGCCACCGCCGCCCCGGCGGATGCGGCCCCCGCCGCCCCCGCCGCCCCGGCTGTGGATCCGGCAGCCGCGGCCGGCGCGGCCGACGCCGCCGCGCTCCAGGCCGCCCAGCGCGCGGGCGCCAGCCCGATCGACATCGGTGGCACGACGCTCAACCCGGGCGATCCCGCGGGCGTCGCCCTGTCGCTCGGCGACCTGCCCACGCCGATGCTCGTCCTCCTCGGCCTGTTCGGGGTCATCGCGCTCCTCGGCCTGGCCGCGGCGCTCAAGAGCTGGGTGCTGGGGATCGGCCGCTCGCGCGACGCATCCGCGTAAAAACAGCAACCTTTCGGGGGTCCGGCACGTTCCCTCAGGACATGCGTATGCCCCTTCGCCCCCGCTCCACCCCGTCCGGACGGCCAACGCCTCGGGCCGAACGCCCTGTTAGCGTGGCCCAGCTGATGCGTCGCGCCCTGCTCAGCCTGCTCGTCCTGTCCGCCCTCGGAACCCCCGCGTCCGCGCTCGCCAGCACGGAATCGGACCAGATCATCGCCGAGTGCGCCAACGAGCAGCTGTCGCAGAAGTACACCGACCAGCAGTATCAGGACGCACTGGCCGACCTGCCCGCCGATCTGCGTGAGTACACGGACTGCTACGACGTGATCAAGGCCGCTCAGCGCGGCGCGTCCCTCCCGAGCGGCGCCGGGGGCACGGGCGGGACCGGCACCGGCGGGACGGGTGCCGGCGGCGCCGCCGGGACGGCCGGCGGGGCCGGGGCGGCCGGCGCCCTGCCCGCCGATCCGCTCGCCAGCGCCAGCCCAGCCGACCAGGCCGCGGCCAAGGCCGCGCAGGCCCAGGGCGCCAGCGCGCTCCAGGTCGGCGGCGCCACGATCACCCCCGGCAACCCGGGCACGCTGGTCTCCTCCCTGGACGACCTGCCCGCCCCGATCCTCGTGCTGCTCCTCCTCGTCGTCGCTGGCGGCCTGGCCGGCCTCGGCTACGCCATCAAGCGCCGCGTGGTCGGTGTCGGTGCCCAACCGTAGGTCTCCCGTCAGGGCCCCTTCCCGCCCGTGAGCGTCTCTCCCTCCGTCGCATCCACCCTTCCGCCCGTGCCCGCCCCGCGGGCGCGGCGCCGCCTCCCGCTCTCCCCCGGCTTCCTGATGGGGCTGGCGCTCGGTGCGCTGCTCGCGGCCGTCGCGCTGCACGCCGGCAGCGGCCAGGTGCTGTCCAGCGCCGTGACAGTGGAGATCGCGCTGCAGCTGCTGGGCGGCCTGGCGATCGCCCTGGCCGTCCTCGTCTGCCCGGTGGACCGCAGGCTGCCGGGCGTGGTCCTCGTCGCGCTGATGGGCGCGCTGGCGATCTACTCCGCGCTGTCGATCGCGTGGGCCGTGGAGCCGTCGGCGACCTGGGTGGAGGCCAACCGCACCTTCACGTACTTCGTCACGCTCACCGCGGGCGTCGCCCTCGTGCGGCTCGTGCCCCACCGCTGGCCGTCGCTCCTGGGCGGGCTGCTGCTGGCGTCGGCCATCGTCTCGCTCTACTCGCTGGGCACCGTGGTGTTCCCGTCGTGGCTGGCCCCCGACGAGACCTTCTCCCGGCTGCGCGCGCCGTACGGGTACTGGAACGCGGTCGGCCTGACCGCCGCGCTGGGCATCCCCGGCTGCCTGTGGTGGGGGACGCGCCGCGAGGGCCACGCCGCGTTGCGCGCCCTCTCCGCGCCGCTGCTCGCGCTGCTGGTGCTGACCGCACTGCTCGCCTATCCCCGCGGCGCCCTGCTCGCCGTCGGCATCGCCCTGGTCGTGTGGTTCGTGTTCGCCCCCCGCCGGCTGCGCAGCGCGGCGCTGGCGATCGTCGCCGGCACCGGCGCGGTGCTCGTGGCGCTGTGGGTCTTCGGCCAGGACGCGCTGAGCGAGGACCGGGTCCCGCTGGACGCCCGCGACGTGGCCGGCCACCGCCTGGGCCTGCTCGTCCTCGTGATGTGCGTCGGCGTGCTGCTCGCCTTCCTCGCCGCGACGTTCCGCGTGTCCCGCGACGGCCTGTCCCCGGCGGCGCGCCGCCAGGCGGGCATCGCGCTCCTGGTCTTCCTGGCGCTGGTGCCGGTCGGCGGCGCCGCGATGCTCGCCGCTTCGGACCGCGGCCTGACCGGTTCGATCTCCCACTCGTGGACCCAGCTCACGGACCCGTCGGCGTCCGGCCCGGCCAACGACCCGAGCCGCCTCACCGCGGTGGCCAGCGTGCGCTCGAAGTACTGGGACGACGCGCTCAAGGTGTGGAAGGCCCACGAGCTGACCGGCGTGGGCGCCGGGGGCTACACGGTCGCCCGGGCGCGTTACCGGACCGACGTGCTGGAGGTCGGCCACGCCCACGGCTACGTGGTGCAGACGATGGCCGATCTGGGCCTCATCGGCCTCGGCCTCAGCCTCGCTCTCCTGCTCGCCTGGATCCTCGGCGCGGCGCGGGCGATCGGCGGCTGGCGCGTGCCCCCGCGCGGCGTGGCGTCCGCCGACCCGGAGCGCATAGGCCTGATCGCGCTGTCGTGCGTGGTCGTGACGTTCGGGGTCCACTCCCTGCTCGACTGGACGTGGTTCATCCCCGGTACCGCCGTGCCCGGGATCCTCGCCGCGGGCTGGGTCGTCGGCCGGGGCCGGCTGCGGCAGCCCGTGCCTCCGGTCACCGGCGGCTGGAAGGCCAGCGCCCAGACCGCGATCCGCCAGCCCGTCCGCGTCGTCGCGGCCGCGCTCACGCTGATCGTCGTGATCACGATGGCCTGGGCGACCTGGCAGCCTCAGCGGGCGGTCACGGCCTCGGCCTCGGCCCTCGAGGCGCTGGCGGCCGGCCACCTCCCACAGGCGCGCGCCGACGCCGAGGAGGCGCGCAAGCTCAATCCCCTGTCGGTCGACCCGTTGTTCGACCTGTCCGCCGTCTCCGAGAAGCAGGGCCAGATCCCCGCCGCCCGGGCCAGCCTGGAGCGCGCGGTGCTGCTGCAGCCGGCGAACCCGACCACCTGGCTGACGCTCGCGGAGTTCGAGATCCGCAACGGCCAGCCGCAGGCGGCGCTGAAGAGCCTGGGCGCCGCGCTCTTCCTCGACCCGCGGTCGCGTCGCGTGCAGACGACGTTCCTGGCCGCCCGCGCGGCCCTCGGCAGCACCCCGCCCGCGGCGGGCGCCACGCCCGGGGCCACCACCCCGCCGCCGCCGCCGGCGACGCCCTAGCGGGAGCCAGCGGGAACGACAGTCGTGTCGCGACGCGCACGGTCTCGACCCGCGTCGGGCACGGCCTGCGACACGGCGTCGCGGAACGCGTCCACCGGAGCGACCGGCGAGTTCCGCTGAACGTTCCCGTACAAGAAATCCCTGCAAGCGGCGGAAACCTCCACAAGATCTCCACGGCGAGCGGCCCCGCGCCACCGATCCGGCATGGTCGCGTGATCGGCCACAGCCGCTGGAGCGCGGGGTGATGACCGCTCACAGGTCGTCCCCGCGCGGGCGAATGGTGGTGTAGCTTCCCCGCTGTGTTGCAGGGGAACGACGCCACACGCGCCTGCTCGGACGGACCCTCGGGTCACCGATGAGGATCGCGTTCGACAGCCGCGCGACGACCGATACGCGGGGTATCGGGCGGTACACCCGCTGCCTCCTGGAGGCCCTGCGCACGACCGAGCGCGACGAGGACGAGATCGTCGAGGCCCACCGCCCCCGCCGGGCCGGCGTCTACCACGCCCCGTGGGTTCCCGGTGCGCTCGTGCACTGCTCGGTCCCCCAGGTCGTCACGCTGCACGACCTCGTGCCGCTCAAGCGCCGCGCGACCTACCTGCGCTACGGCCGCAGCCACCACCTGCGCTACATGGCCGTTGCCCGCGCCGAGCGCGTGATCGTGCCCACGCAGGTCGTGGCCAACGATGCCGAGGCGATCCTCGGCATCGACCCCGAGCGCATCGTCGTCATCCCCGAGGCCCCCGCGCCCGCGATGACCCGGCGCGGCCCCGACGAGATCGCGGCGGTCCGCGCCGCCCACGACCTGCCCGAGGAGTACCTGCTGTGGGTGGGCGGTCTCGACCACCCGGATCCGCGCAAGCGCGTCACCGAGCTGGCCAACACCCCGCGGGACCTTCCGCTCGTGCTGGTCGGCGCCGCCAAGCGCTGGGCGCACGAGCTGCCCGACGTGCTGCTCACCGACCACGTCAGCGACGACGAGCTGGCCGCGCTGTACTCCGGCGCCCGCGCCCTCGTGCTCTCGTCGGACGAGGAGGGCTTCGGTCTGCCGCCCGTGGAGGCCCTGGCGTGCGGCACCCCGGTCGTGGCCTGCGACGTGCCCGCCGTCCGCGAGGTGCTGGGCGACCGGGCCACGTTCGTGGCCGCCGACGACCTCGAGGGGCTGCTGCGGACCGCAGCCGCCTCCTGCGGCCCCACGCCCGAGCCGCCGCCGTGGACGTGGGAGGACGCCGCCCGGGCCACCTGGGACGTCTACCGCGAGGCCGTGACGGCCCTGCGTCCGCTCAGCGGACGGATGCGCCTCCGAACCCCGCGCGTGGCGTAGAACGCCCCTACGCGGGCCGGGAGAACGGCGCCAGCCGTTCTCCCAGTACTGAAGACGAAGTCTTCAGTACGAGCCCCGGCGCAGGAACACGGCCGGGATCGTCTTGAGCAGGATGGTCAGGTCGAGCGAGACCGACCACCGCTCCAGGTAGAGGAAGTCCAGGCGGACGAGGTCGTCGAAGTCCAGGTCGGCGCGGCCGGACACCTGCCACAGCCCCGTCATGCCGGGCAGCACGAGGTAGCGCTTCTTGTGCCACTCCTGCAGCCGCTCGAAGTCGCGCACCGGCAGCGGGCGCGGGCCGACGAGCGACATCTTGCCGCGCAGCACGTTCCACAGCTGCAGCAGCTCGTCGAGCGAGAAGCGGCGCAGGAACCGGCCGACCGGCGTCACCCGCGGGTCGTCGCGGATCTTGAACAGGGCGCCCGTCGCCTCGTTCTCGGTCTCCAGCGCAGCCTGCCGGATCTCGGCGTCGACGTACATCGTGCGGAACTTCAGGCAGTCGAACGGGACGCCGCCGATGCCGGGCCGCACGGAGCGGTAGATCGCCCCGCCGCGGGAGGTCAGCCGGATGGCCAGCGCGATGACGAGGAGGATCGGGCTGAGGACGAGCAGGGCCAGCGCCGACACCACGATGTCGAAGACCCGCTTGACCGCGAAGTCGACGCCCTCGAACGTCGGCGAGCGCAGCTCGAACAGGGGGATCGACTGGCCGGGCAGGAAGTCGGCCCGCTGGACGAGCACGTCCATCGTCGACGGCGCGATCCGCACCCGCACCCCGCCGCGGTGGGCGACGTCGACCAGGTCGATCGTCTCGCGCTCGGGGAAGTCCGGGTCGGCGATGATCACCTCGTCGATGCGGTGGCGGTCGATGATCTCCCCCAGGTTCTCGAGCGAGCCGAGGGACCGCAGCCCGTTGTCCGGGCGCGGCGTGAGGGAGATGAAGCCGACGACGGTGATCGAGCTCTCCGAGGCGGAGCCGAGCGCGTGGCCGACCGACTCGATGTGCTGGCCGGTCCCGACCAGCACGGCCCGGCGCTCGTAGCCCGCCTTGCGCAGCAGGAAGCCGGTGACCATCTCGTAGACGGCCCGGATCGACCCGACGTAGAGGATCGCGAAGAACAGCGACCCGTAGAAGATGTAGTAGCTCGAGAACGTCTGGCCGCTGACCAGGGCGAAGACGACCGCGACGACCGTGGTCTGGAACAGGCAGGCGACGATCGACGTCAGCCCGGGACGAGTGGCCCGTTCGGAGTAGAGCCCGGACCGGGCGAAGAGCAGCAGCGTGACGAGGGCGGCGAAGGGGAGCAGCGCCCGGGTGTTGCCCCAGATCGCGTCGACGTGCAGGCCGCCCCGGACTGCGGCCTTGATCACCAGCGCGGTGAAGACGGCCAGGCCGATCCCGACCACGTCGAGGACCATCAGGCTGATCACGCGGGCCAGCCGGCGCAGCGCGTCCAGGCGCCGCAGGACGTTCAGGATCGGCGGTCGCGTCGCTCGCACATCGCGATCGATGCTCTCGAGCGGAACCTCCACGAGATGCGGGATTTCGAGGGGCACGCGAGGGGGGGAGTGCTTGGGCTGGCGGGGGGAGGTCGACATCGGCTCATCCCCTGTAACGGATCAGCCTGGCAAATGTCGCGGTATTTCGCACACCTTGCAGCCTTCCCGTCATCCGTGGATCCGACACCCGGCGCCCGGTCACCCGATCAGCGGCTCCCGTCCCGCCTGCTCCAGGGTCAGGGCGAGGCCTTCCCGCAGCGAGATCGTCGGCTCCCAGCCGAGCAGCGCCCGGGCGCGGGAGATGTCGGGCCGCCGCTGCTGGGGGTCGTCGGTCGGCAGCGGCTCGTAGACGATCTCCGACTGCGAGCCGGTGACCGCGACGACGGCCTCCGCCAGTTCCAGCAGCGTGAACTCGTCGGGGTTGCCGATGTTGACCGGCAGGTGCTCGCCCGACTCCGCCAGGCCGATGATCCCCCGGATGAGGTCGTCGACGTAGCAGAAGGAGCGCGTCTGGCTGCCGTCACCGAACACGGTGATCGGCTGGTCCTGGAGCGCCTGGCGCAGGAAGGTCGGGATGGCGCGGCCGTCGTGGGGCCGCATGCGAGGACCGTACGTGTTGAAGATCCGGACCATCGACGTGTCCACGCCCTGCTGGCGGTGGTAGGCCATGACCAGCGCCTCGGCGTACCGCTTCGCCTCGTCGTAGACGCCGCGCGGACCGATCGGGTTGACGTGGCCCCAGTACTCCTCGGTCTGCGGGTGCACCTGCGGATCGCCGTAGACCTCGCTCGTCGAGGCGGTGAGGAAGCGGGCGCGGTGAGCCTTGGCCAGGCCGAGCGCGTGGTGGGTGCCGTAGGACCCGACCTTGAGCGTGTGCAGCGGCAGGCGCAGGTAGTCGATCGGCGACGCCGGCGACGCGAGGTGGTAGACGAAGTCCACCGGCTCCTCGACGAAGAACGGCTCGACGATGTCGATCTGCCGGAACGCGAACTCGTCCACGCGGATGTGCTCGATGTTGTGCAGCGACCCCGTCTCGAGGTTGTCCACGCAGATCACGCGGTTGCCGCGCTTGAGGAGCTCGTCGCACAGATGCGAGCCGAGGAATCCCGCACCGCCGGTGACCAGACAGGTAGCCATATCGCGCTGATCCTATGTATTAGGGTTGACGCATGCCCTCAGCAGCCTTCGTCGATCGCCTCAACGAGCAGATTCGCTACGAGTTCTCCGCGCATCAGCAGTACGTGGCGATCGCGACGTACTACGACGACGAGACGCTCCCGCGGCTCGCGGCGCACTTCTACGCGCAGGCGCTCGAGGAGCGCGGGCACGCGATGATGATGGTGCAGTACCTGCTCGACGCCGACGCGGACGTGCAGATCCCCGGGATCGACGCGCCGAAGAACGGCTTCGGCGACATCGTGGAGCCGGTCGCGCTGGCCCTGGACCAGGAGAAGCGCGTCACCGACCAGATCAACGCGCTCGCCGCGCTCGCCCGGGACGAGGGCGACTACGCCTCCGAGCAGTTCATGCAGTGGTTCATCAAGGAGCAGGTCGAGGAGGTCTCCTCGATGTCCTCGCTGCTGACCGTGGTGGAGCGCTCGCGCGACAACCCGATGCTCGCCGAGGACTTCCTGGCCCGCGAGGACTCCGGCGAGAGCGACGACCCGACGGCCCCCACCGAGGCCGGCGCCTAGCGCCCCGTTCCGGCCTCCGGCGTCCGGAGGCCGAGCCACCCGCGGCCGGCGCCCAGGAGGAACGTCTCGGCGTCGGGCCAGTCGATCTTCTGCTTGCAGTTGCGCAGCATCACGAAGCCGTGCATGTTCGACCACAGGCCCACGGCGGTCGTGCGCGCGTCGCCGGGCTCGGCGTAGCCGGCGTCCATGGCGTTCTGGACGAGCGCGATGACGTCGTCGAACGTCGACATCCCCGGATCCTCGTAGTCCCCCTCGGGCTGGTCCGACTCCAGGCGGTCGGGCCCGAAGAGCACGGCGTAGAGCTCCGGCTCCTCCTCGGCGTAGCGCATGTACTCGCGGCCCACGGCGAGGATGGCCTCGCCCGGGTCCGGGGCCGCCGCGGCGGCCTCGAGCAGGCGTTCGTGGAAGCGGCGGTACCCGCGGTCGTGCAGCTCCCACAGCAGCTGCTCGCGATCCTCGAAGTGGAGGTAGAGCGCCATCGGGGAGACGCCGGCGCGCTTGGTGATCGCCCGGATGCTGAGCCCGTTCTGCCCGCCCTGCTCGCGCAGCAGGGCCTCGGCGGCGTCGAGCAGCTCGTCCCGCAGCTCGTCGCCGCGACCGCGGGCGCGGCGCGGGCGCGCCGGGGCCGCGGGATCGGACGTCGGGGAGGGGACGGACACGCGCTCAGCCTAGCAGCGTGATCGGTCTGAGTTGACAGGCGTATATCTACTTCTGTATATCTACGGCCGTAAACTTGAAACGGAGCTGCTCCATGCTCGCCTCGCTGACCGAACGCCTGACCGCCCACCCCAAGCGCACCCTGCTCCTCGTCGGGTTGTTCGTCGTCCTCGCGGGCGTACTCGGCGGCCCGGTGGCGGGGCTGCTGAAGTCGGGCAACGCCTTCCGCAACCCGGACTCGGGCTCCGCCGACGCCACCCACCGCATCGAGCGAGCGACCGGCGCACAGGAGGCGCCGGGCGTCGTGGCTCTCGCCCCCGCCGCCGCGGCGCCGGCGCTGGCCCGCGCGCTGCGCGCCGAGCCGGGCGTCGCCCACGTCACGACCGGCGGCCCCGCCCTGACGTCCCGCGACGGCGACCAGGCCGCGGTCGCCTTCCTGCAGTCGATGGGCGTCGGCGGGGCGATCGTCGCCGTCGCCGCCGCCGCGATGTCGCTGCTCGTCGCGCCCGCCGTGTTCGTGGTGTGGGGCGCCAAGCTCCAGGTCCGCGCCCGGGCCGGCGACGACGCGCGCGAGGAGCGCGGAGCGTGGTACCGCCTGTCGCGCGGCGTCATGCGGCGTCCGGGCCTGGTGGCGGCGGTCACCGCCGCCGTGCTCGTGGCGGTCGCCCTGCCCGCGTTCCGCGCCCACTGGAGCGGCGTGGACGCCAGCGTCCTGCCGGCCGGGGCGAACGCCCGCGTCGTCGCCGAGACGATGGCGCGCGACTTCCCCCGGGCGCCCGGCTCCTCGATGGCCCTGGCGATCTCCGCGCCCCGCGCCGACGCCGCCGCCGTGGGCGCCTACGCCGCCCGGCTGCGCGACGTCACCGGAGTGACGGCCGTGGCCGCGCCGCGCCCGCTAGACGCCGGCACCTGGCAGGTCGACGTCGCCACCTCCGGCCCGGCGCTGGGCGAGACCGCCCAGCGCGCCATGCGCGAGATCCGGGCCGTCGACGCCCCGTTCCCGGTCGCCGCCGGCGGGGCCGCCGCCCGCTTCCACGACCAGCAGGCCGGCATCGCCGGCTCGCTCCCCGCCGCCGTGCTCATCCTCGCGCTGAGCACCGTGCTGATCCTGTGGCTGATGACCGGGTCGGTCCTGCTGCCGTTGCAGTCCCTGCTCATGAACGCGCTGACCGTCGGCGCGGCCACCGGCGTGCTGACCCTGATCTTCCAGGACGGCCACCTCGAGGGGCTGCTCGGCTTCACGAGCGCGGACGGGATCGAGTCCGCCGACTTCGTGGTCACCGCGGCCCTCGTGTTCGCCCTCTCCACCGACTACGGCGTGTTCCTGCTCGCCCGGATCAAGGAGGCCCGCGAGCGCGGACTGCCCGACCGCGAGGCGATCGCCCTGGGCCTGCAGCGCACGGGCGGCATCGTCACCGCCGCGGCGATCCTCCTGGCCGTGGCGATCGGGGCGTTCGTCACGTCCGAGATCGTCTTCCTCAAGCAGATCGGCCTCGGCGTGGCGGTCGGAGTGCTCGTCGACGCCTTCGTCGTCCGCGGCCTGCTCGTCCCGTCGCTGCTCGCCCTCGGCGGCCGCTGGACGTGGTGGTCGCCGGCCCCCCTGCGCCGCCTGCACGCCCGCATCGGGATCAGCGAGGCTCCGTCGCGGGCGAGCAAGCGATCGCCCCAGCCCATCCCCGCCGAGGCCTAGACGCCCACCGGCCCGGGATGTCGCATCCCGGTAGCGGGAAATCGCGCGAGGCGAGGGACGAGCCGAGCGCCCCGCGAAGGGATGCGGCGTCCCGGGCCCCTGACCGCTAAGGGGCGATCAGCGGCACCGTGGGGAAGTACGTGGCGTAGCGGCCGGCATCGCGGGTCAGGAGCTTCAGACCGCTGACGGCGGCGTGGGCGCCGATGAAGAAGTCGGGGAGCGGAGAGCGTCGCTCGCCTCCACGGCGGCGGTAGTCGACGAAGCACTTCCCGGCGAGGAAGGCCGCCGCCCACGGCAGTGGCTCGCGGAGGTAGACGTCCCGGGGCAAGGCCTGGTCGAGGGACTCCACCGAGGAGAAGCGGATCGAGACCTCGGCGTAGATCACGGGGTTGATGACGAGCGTGCCGTCGTCCGCTGCGGCCGCCAGCGCATCCTCCGACCAGGCGCTCCACGAGGGATCGCCGCTCATGACGTCGATGAGGACGTTCGCGTCGACGAGCGTGGAGCGGCGCGGCTCAGCCACGGGTGAGGGCCATGATCTCGTCGGTGGTCATCTCGACGTCCCCGCGCCCCCGGAGCCGGTCGACGACGGCCCGGCCTCGGCCCGGCAGGTCCGCGGCCCGCGTCACCCGCACGGCGTCGCCGTCGACCTCGAACGAGACCTCGGTCGCCGGCGTCAACCCGAGACGCTCCCGAATGTCGATCGGGATGGTGATCTGTCCCTTGCTCGTGATCCGCCCCATACCGCACCTCAAGTAGAAGTAATACCGGTAAGAATCTTACTAGCTTCGCACAGGCCGGGACGCGCCGACAGGAACGGGGCGCGGGGTCCCTTCGCGCGGCGTCGCGGGAGGCGAGGGACGAGCCGAGCGCTAGCGCGAAGGGACCCCGCGCCCCGAGACCTCACCGTCCCACCGCTCTAGCTCGACGGCGGGACCTTCGGCACCGTCCCGGCGACCCACGCGCCCTCTTCCCGCTTCCAGATCGGCACCTGGGCCTTGAGCGCGTCGATCAGGGCGCGGGCGCCCGCGAAGGCCTCCGGTCGGTGCGGCGCGGAGGCGGCGACGACGACCGACGCCTCCCCGAGGGGGACGCGGCCCGTGCGGTGCTCGGCTGCGGCGGCGCACAGGCCGTGGCGGGCGGCGACGGCGGCGACGATGCGCTCCAGCTCGGTCAGCGCCATCTCGGCGTACGCCTCGTAGTCGAGGAAGGGGACGTCGCGGGTCGCCCCGGAGAACGTGACGATCGCTCCGGCGCGCGGATCGCGCACCCGTGCGGCCACGGCGTCGAGGGACAGCGGCTCGGCGGTGACGCGGGCGTGCAGCGCGACAGCGGCCCCGCCCGAGACGGGCGGCACCAGCGCCACCTCGTCCCCGGCGCGGACGACGGCGTCGTCCGCCGCGTACGCGCGGTTCAGCGCGACCACGACCGGGGTGTCGCCGACCACGTCGGCCAGCCGCGCCCGGACGTCGGCGACGCGCGCGCCCTCCGGCAGCTCGATGTCCACGGTGGCCGCGCCCGCCCGCTCGCGCAGACCGGCGAACAGGCGGATGCGGATGACCATGGCCCGAAGGCTACGCCCACCCACGCGTCGAGCCCCACCTCAGTCCCGCTGGCGGGATCGAGGTGGGGCTCGGCGTGGGGCGGGCGGACCGCGGCTACCTCAGGCGCCGCTTGGCGGCGGCGGCCCGGCGCTTGGCCGCCGCGCGCTTCTTCGCGGCGGCCCGCTTCTTGGCGGCGGCCTTCTTCTTCGCGGCCGCCTTCTTCTTGGCCGCGGCCTTCTTCGCGGCCGCCTTCTTCGCCGCGGCCTTCTTGGCCGCCGCCTTCTGCTTGGCGGTCAGCGGCTTCGTGGTCGCCCCGGGCGCCGGCTTGGGCGCCTCGTTCCCGGTGGCCGGGTCCGAGGAGGGGTCGGCGTAGGGATCCGCGTAGGGATCCGCGTACGGGTCGGCGTACGGATCCGGGGCGGGATCCTTGTGGGGCTTCGCGTACGGGTCGGCGTAGGGATCCTTGTAGGGATCCACGTACGGATCGGCGTGGGCGTCCGCCGGCGGGTCGGCCATCCAGTGCTCGAGGATCCGCTGGTCGGTCAGCGCCGTCAGGTAGTAGGACGTGTCGTCGATCGCGCCGCGGAACCAGGGGTGCCACAGGCCGACGTTGCCGAAGCCGACGTACAGGGTGGAGATGCCGCTCGGCGCCTTGGTGCTCTCGCGCTCGGCGACCTTGTGGCCGTCGACGAACAGCTTGGCGGTGACACCGTCCCACGTCGCGGCGACCTGGTGGAAGTCCCCGTCGTAGGGGAAGCCCGCCGGGGCGACGAGCTCGCCGTCCGGCGCCGGCAGGTGCAGGACGAGGCGGCCGCCGCGCAGGAAGAGCGCGGGCGCGCTGCCCCCGGCGCCGTGGTCGAAGATCGCCATGTCGTCGTGATCGTCGGGCTTGACCCAGGACTCCACGCTCCAGCCCAGGTTGCCGGCCGGCACGCCGTTGACGTAGACGTAGCCGCCCCTGCCCAGGAACGAGCGGGTCGTGTTGCCGTCGCCGGAGATGCCGGTCGGACCGTTGGCCGTGTCGTTCTTGTACTCGCCCGCGTGGCGGCCGGTCGCGTCGCTGGCGTTGTGCGCGTCGGTCGGCTCGTCGAGGCGGTAGTAGGCCTCGGGACCGTCGCCGAGCACGATCTGGTGGAACGGCTTGACCACGTACGTGTGGTGGTGCTCGTAGAGCAGGCCGTTCTCGTTCTGGGCCAGGACCCGGAAGTCGTGCGTGCCCGGCGTGAGCGGGAGCAGGTCGTGGTGACCGATCGGCACGCCGTCGACGAACGCCTCGCAGCTCGTGACCGTGCCCGCCCCGTCCGGGTCGTTGCACGACCAGTCCGCGTGCGGCGGGTTGGGCAGCGTCTTGGCGTTGGAGTTGTACGTCGCGCCGTTGGAGGGCTCGTGCACGTCCACCGTCGGGCGGGTCATGTCCAGCACGCCGTGCCCGGCGCCGCCCGGCTCGTCCGACGCGCCGATCTTCCAGCGGTCGTGCATCGCGTGCTGGGAGAGGACCTTGCCGTTGTAGTAGGCGACCTCGTCGATGTAGCCGTGCCACCAGGTCGACGGGATGTTCGTGCGGCCGACGAAGAACGACGGCTGCCCGCCCGCCCAGGAGTGCGTGGAGTGCCCGGTGTCGACCACGACGCCGTTGACGTACAGGCGGATCGTGTCGCCGTCCCACGTGACGCCCACGTGGTACCACTGGTCCGAGGGCTGGGAGGGGCCGGCGAGCTCGACGCCGCTGACCGCGCGGACGCGCCAGCGCCCGTCGTAGTAGATCCGGAACTCCTCGCCGTGCTCCATCAGGCCCAGCGTGCCCTGGGCGTGGCCGTGACCGTCGCCGATCGGCTTGGCCCAGCCGTCCACGCTGAAGCTGGACTTGTTGACCTGGCCGTGATCGGAGTCGCCCGACGCGTCGATGTCGTTCGCGTACGAGTGGTCGGCGGTACCGTCGAAGAACGCGCTGTAGCCCTGGTTCTTGTAGTTGAAGGGATCGCACCAGGAGGCCGGGTGGTGGTCCGGGTTCTTCCAGTCCTCGCACTTCAGGGCCGGGGCGCGCCGCAGCACGACCCCGTTCTGGTGCGTGCCGGTGTGGCCGTTGCCCGAGGAGTCGGCCATCCCGTTCACGCCCGCGCCGAGCGCGTCGTCCAGGCGGTAGTACGCCGACGGGTGGTCGGCCTTCACGAAGTCGTCGTACTTCGGCGGCACGATCTTGTAGGCGCGCGGCGTCACGTTCTTGGAGTGCGTGACGTGGCCCACCTCGTCGGTGGCGACGGCGTCGAACTCGTGGCTGCCCAGCGTCTCGTTGTCGAAGTCGTCGGTGCAGGACGCGATGCCCGAGGCACCGGACGGTGAACCGGCGGCCGGGTCGTCGCAGCTGTAGACCGGCGGGCCGCCGTGCAGCGGGTAGAACGGACGCACGAGCTGCTTGGGATCGCCCGGGCTGTACGGATCCTGCGTGCGCGCGGCGGGCGAGGTGATCGACACCGTCGGATCCGTCAGGTCGACCAGCCAGCCGTAGTGGGCCGGCGAGGGGTCGCGGTTGCCCGCGCCGTCGACGGCGCGCACGTCGAACGTGCGGTGGCCCTCGGCGGAGGTGTCCGCGTCGGGCGACGTGCACGACGCCCAGGCGCCGCCGTCGCGGCGGCACTCGAAGCCGGCGACGCCGGTGCCCACGTCGGTGCCGGAGAACGAGACGGCGCCGTTGGTGCTGGCGGTCGGGTCGGCCGGATGGGAGGTGATCGTCGTGTTCGGCGAGATGGTGTCGACGACGAACGTGGTGATCGCCGGGGACGGGTCGACGTTGCCCGCGTGGTCCCGGGCGCGCACGCGGACCGTGTGGCTGCCCTCGGACAGGCCGGTGTACGTCTTCGGCGACGTGCAGGCGGTCCAGGCGCCGCCGTCGAGGCGGCACTCGAGGCTCGCGACGCCGGTGCCGGCGTCCGTCCCGGAGAACTCCACGGTGGCGTCGGCGGAGTCGGTGGTGGCGCCCGGGGCGCTGTCGATCGTCGTGTCCGGCTGGATCGTGTCGACGACCCAGGTGACGCTCGCCGGCGTCGGGTCGACGTTGCCGGCGTAGTCGGTCGCTCGCGCCTCGAACGTGTGGGAGCCCTCGGACAGGCCGCTCAGCGCCTTCGGCGAGACGCAGACCGCCCAGCTGCCGCCGTCGAGGCGGCACTCCAGCGTCTGGACGCCGGAGCCGGCGCCGTCGTCGCCGTGGAAGACGATCGACGCGCCGCTCGCGCTCGCCGGACTCGCGGGCGAGCCGGTGATGATCGTGTCGGGCGCGTCGGGGTCGACCCCGAACGGGGAGAACGCGTCGCCGGTCTCGCCGTCCGCGTCCGTCGCGACGACCGTCAGGTTGTGCGGGCCCGGCGTCGGGCCGAAGACCGTGAACGGGGAGCCGCACGGGGCGGGCAGGCCGCCGTCGACGCTGCAGACCGTGCTCGTCACCGCGGCGTCGCCCGGGGTGACCGCGAACGTGAACGTCGCGTCGCCCGAGGCGATGATCCCCGGCGTCGTGACGAACCCGACGGAGGGCCCGACGGCGGCGAGCGCGGGCGTAGCGCCGAACGCGAGGCCGGCGCCCAGGGCGCACACGGCGACGGCCGCGCGCGTGGCGCGGCGGCGAACGGAGGAGCGGACGTCGGCAGCGGAAGCCGACAGCGGAGCGGACATGAAGTTCTCGAAACGTTGGGAAGCCGACGAGGTGGGCTCCGCGGCCGGAGACCACCCAGTGCACGGTATCCTTGCGCATCCTGGCGCGTTTCGCCAACCGAACATCCGTCCAGGGAAACGGCCGCCGGCGGCGAAACCGCCCTGTGCCCCTTCATGCTGTCGCGCATCCCGTCCCGATCCCCGATCCGCAGGGGATGGCCCGCCGTGGCCGTCCTGCTCTGCCTCCTCCCGCTGGGCCTCCCCGGGCCCGCGCGTGCCGGCGTGCCCGCGGCCACGGCGCTGCCCGGGACGTTCGCCGGCCTGACGAGCGAGGAGACCTACGTCGCCCCGCCCGGACCGCAGCGCGCCCTGCTGGCGGCGCAGCGCCGGGCCGGCGTCCGGCTGCTGCGCCAGACCTTCCCGTGGGGCGACGTCGAGCCCCGGCCCGGGACCTTCAACTGGCGGACCACCGACGCCTTCGTGCTCGCCGCCGCCCGCGCGGGGATCGAGGTGATGCCGATCCTCTTCGGCACCCCGCCCTGGAGCGACCGGCGCCCCGCCTACGACGAGCTCCACGGCACGTACCCGCCGAAGAGCAACGCCGCGTTCGCCGCCTACGCCCGAGCCGTCGCCGAGCGCTACGGCCCGGGCGGCGCGCTGTGGCGCGCGAACCCCGCCGTCGCCGCCCGTCCCGTCCGCAACTACCAGGTGTGGAACGAGCCCAACCTGTCGATCTACTGGCTGCCCCGCGTGGACGCCCGCGCGTACGCCCGCCTGGTGGCCGTCACCCGCACGGCGATCAAGCTCGTCGATCCCGGGGCGCGGATCGTGCTGGCGGGGATGCCCGTGGCCAGCCACCTGGGCAGCCGCCTGACCACCTACCTGAACCAGCTGTACGACGCCGGCGCCCGCGGCACGTTCGACGTCGTCGCCGTCAACGCGTACGCGACGTCCAGCCGCACCCTCGTCGCGTCGCTGCGAGACGTCCGCGCGGTGGCGAACCGCCGCAAGGACCCCACCGCCGGCCTGTGGATGACCGAGTTCGGCTGGTCCGCCGGCGGCCCGAAGGGGACGTACAACGCCGGGACCAAGGGCCAGGCCGCGCTGCTGTCGGAGACGATCGCGGCGATCAGCCGGGAGCGCCGCGCGCTGCGCCTGCAGGGCTTCGTCTACTACGGCTGGACCGACCTGCCGCCGTACGCGGGACGGTCGGACTTCTGGGGCCTGCACACCGGCCTCTACTGGAAGTCCGGGGAGGCCAAGCCCGCCGCCAAGGCCTACGCGGCGGCGGTCGCCGCACTGCGCTGAACGACGGACGGGCTCGCGTCGCGCGACGCGAGCCCGTCCGGTTCAGCCCGACCCGAGCGCTAGCTCGTGGTCGTGAACGTCAGGTCGCCACTCGTGTAGGTGCCCGTCGCCGTGGTGACGGTCACCTTGTAGTGGTACGTCGTGCTGGCCTTCAGCGAGATCAGCGGGCGCGTGTAGATGCGCCCCTCGGGGACGAGCGCCCCCGAGAGCAGGGGCAGCGACTTGCCGTAGCTCGTCGTCGTCCCCCACTGCACGCTGCTGCTGATGACCGGGATGCCGCCCGCGTCGATCACGGTGTTGACCGTGGCGGTGTTCGCCGCGACCGGACCGGGCGCGCCGATGGTCACCTGCGGACCGGCCGGCATGAGCGTCGTGAACGTCTGGTCGGTGCTCGACTCCGAGCCGCCCGCGTTCGTGGTCGTCACGCGGTAGTGGTACGTCGTGCCCGGCGCGAACGAGGTCGGCAGGCTGCGATCGAACACCTTCACGTCACCGTCGCCCGAGCGGTACAGGGCGACCGACTTGGTGTAGACGCCGGCCGACGTGCCCCACTCGAGAATCGCGGTCGTCGCGGCCCCGTGCGTGTCCACCGTGGCGCCGAGCGTGGCGCCCGTCGTCGTGATGTCCGTCGGCTGGGAGACCACGATGTCCGCCTGGTTCGGCGCCGGGGTCAGCGTCTTGAACGAGACGATCTCCGAGTAGGCGAACCCGCCGTTCGGAAGCGAGGCGCGGACCTTGTAGTAGTAGGTCGTCGCCGGGCTCAGGCTCGACACGTTCTCGGACGCGGCCGAGTCGGTGACGTCCGTCAGGTCGCCCTCGACCCAGGCCGTCTCCCCCGACTTGCGCAGGAGGAACTGGTAGGCCGTCGCCGTCGGGGCGATCGTGGCGTTGAGCGTCGCGGTCGTCGTCGTGACGTTCGACGGCGCCGTCGCGGTGACGACGTCGGCGATCGTGACGTCGGTCGTGACGGACTGCCCGTCGAGCGTCGAGGTGACGGTCGCCGTGCCCGTCTCCGCGCCGCTGGTCAGCACCGTGGAGGCGCCGCCCGAGCCCAGGGCCGCGGACGGGTCGCCCAGGCTGCCGAGCGTCGTGGCGAACTGCACGGTGGGCGGCGCCGGGAAGGACACCGGGCTCGCGACCGCCTCGCCCGCCGAGTTGCGCTGCACGCCCGCGGTGACCGTGGCCGTCTGGCCGCCGGCCGAGATCCCGGCCCGCGAGGTCGTGGCGGTCAGGCGCAGGCGCGGGTTGGTGGAGTCCCCGTTGGCCTGCTCGCTGACGAACGTGTCGCAGCCGCCGGCGCGACCGGGCAGCACGCTCTGCGCGCCGGAGAACGCCGTCGGGCCCGCGTTGCAGCCCCACCAGTTGTTCTTGGCGTCGAGCGCGCCCTTGCCCGCGTCGCGGTAGTCCAGGACGCCGGTGCCGGTGTTGCCGACGATGCGGGTGCGGCTGATCGCGATGTCGCTGACGTCGTTGCCGATGCCGACGCCGATCTGGTTGCCGGTCACCGAGCTGTCGACGATGCGCACGTTGGTCAGCGACGCCGGGTTCGTGTTGTAGCTCGGCGCGTCGTTGCGGGCCTTGATGCTGATGCCCTGCGCGTTCGCGGCGGCGACGTCGGTGAACGCCCCGTGCACGTGGACGCGGCGCAGCGTGATGTTGCTGTACGCCGCGTACTTCTCGTTGAGCTCGATGCCGCTGTTGTACGGGTAGCCGGGCAGCGCGGTGCCCCCGACGTCGACGTCCTCGATCGTCGCGTTCTTCAGCGCCTCGAAGTACAGGCCCTTGTTCGACGTGGTCAGCGCCGGGACGACCACGGTGCCGTCGTGCATGTCGAAGCCGTCGACGAGGCCGGCGTTGGCGACCGTCGTCGCGCCGTTGACCGCGCTGCCGTTGTTCTCGTACAGGCCGCCGGAGATCTCGATGTCCTTGATCACGGAGCGGGTGGAGAAGCGGACGCCGACCGACGTGTTGCGGACGGTGAGGTCCTTGAGGACCCAGCCGTCGGTGCTGACGGTGTTCGGCGCGTTGAAGTTGACGCCGTACGCGACGCCGTCGACGACGAGGCGCAGCAGCGTGACGTCGTCGGTGTCGGCGTCGCTGTGGACGGCGTTGCCGCCGCCCGTGATCTTCAGATCGGAGACGACGAGACCGTCGGCGTTGACCCCGGGCGCGATGCGGTTGCCGGAGGCGGCGGTCAGCGTCGTGCTGCCGCTGCCGGCCCCGTCGATCGTGAGGTTGGCCTTGTTGACCACGACGTTGCCGGTGTAGGTGCCGGCGGCGACGGAGATCGTGTCTCCGGCCGTGGCAGCGTCGACGGCGGCCTGCACCGTGGCGTACGAGCAGCCCGAGGCGCAGACGTCGCGCGTGGCGGCCGACGCGGCGGTGGCCCCCAGACCGCAGAGGGTGACGACCGCGACGAGCGCGAGCGCCATACGACGAGCGGATGACATGCGGATATTCCTTTCCGCCCTACGGAGGGCGGTCTAGCCGAAGAAACGGACGGATGTGAAGCGACTTCCGCAGACCCCCTGACCATCTGCGGCGGAAACGCCGTCGGGCGCACCGCGTACAGAGTGTATCTGGGTTTGCGAGCCCGCGGGTGCCGAATTGGTCCCGGTCTCCGCTGGCCCACCGGGTTCGGCGCGCGCCGTGACGGGGCTCCGCACCGATACCCTTCGCCGCATGGCCACGACTCCCGAACGCCTCACCGTCGCGCCCATCGTGGGCCCCGACGATCCCCGGAAGTTCACCGACTCCGGCATCGAGATCAAGCCGCTGTACACCGAGGAGGACCTCCCCGGGGCCCTCGACCTGGGCACCCCCGGCGACTTCCCGTACACGCGCGGCCCCCACACCGAGATGTACCGCAAGCAGCAGTGGACGATGCGCCAGTACGCGGGCTACGCGAGCGCCAAGGAGTCCAACGAGCGCTACCGCTACCTGCTCTCCAAGGGGTCGACCGGGCTGTCGATGGCCTTCGACCTGCCGACCCAGCTCGGGCTCGACTCCGACAACCCGCGCTGCCTCGGCGAGGTCGGCCGCACCGGCGTGGCGATCGACACGATCGACGACATGCGCACGGCGTTCGACCAGATCCCGCTGGACCAGGTCTCCACGTCGATGACCATCAACGCGCCCGCCACCGTGCTGCTGATGCTCTACGAACTGGTCGGCGAGGAGCAGGGCGTCCCCTCCGAGAAGCTGCGCGGCACGACCCAGAACGACGTGCTCAAGGAGTACATCGCGCGCGGCAACTACATCTACCCGCCGCAGCCCACGATGCGGCTGACGACCGACCTGTTCGCCTACTGCCACCAGAACATCCCGCGGTGGAACACGGTGTCGATCTCGGGCTACCACTTCCGCGAGAAGGGCTGCTCGGCCGTCCAGGAGGTCGCGTTCACCCTCTCCAGCGGCATCGCCTACGTGCAGGCCGCCGTCGACGCGGGCCTGCAGGTCGACGACTTCGCCCCGCGCCTGGCCTTCTTCTTCAACGGCCACAACAACGTCTTCCAGGAGGTCGCCAAGTTCCGCGCGGCCCGGCGGATGTGGGCGCACATCATGCGTGACCGGTTCGGCTCCACGAACCCGAAGTCGCAGATGCTGCGCTTCCACACGCAGACGGGCGGCGTGACGCTGACCGCCCAGCAGCCGATGAACAACGTGGTCCGCGTGGCCCTGCAGGGCTTCGCGGCCGTGTGCGGCGGCACGCAGTCGCTCCACACCAACGGCTTCGACGAGGCCCTGGCCCTCCCCACCGAGGAGGCCGCCAAGATCGCGCTGCGCACCCAGCAGATCATCGCCGCCGAGTCCGGCGCCACCGAGACCGTCGACCCGTTCGCGGGCTCGTACTACGTGGAGTCGCTGACCGACGAGATCGAGTCGCGCGCCTACGAGCTGATCGGCAAGGTCGACGAGCTGGGCGGGTCGGTCAACGCGATCGAGTTCATCACCGGCGAGATCGACGAGTCGGCCTGGGGCTACCAGGAGCGCTACCGCATCGGCCAGGACAAGGTCGTCGGCGTGAACGAGTACGTCGAGGAGGAACTGCAGGTGCCGGACCTCCTGCGCGTCGACCCCGAGTCCGAGCGCGAGCAGCTCGACCGCCTCACGGCGTTCAAGGCCAACCGCGACCAGGAGCTCGTGCAGACGCGCCTGGAGGAGCTGCGCGGCGCCGCCCGCGGCACCGACAACCTCGTGCCGTTCATCCGCCAGGCCCTCAAGGACCGCGCCTCGATGGGCGAGGTCTGCGGGGCCATGCAGGACGTCTTCGGCAAGTACGCGCCCACCTTCTAGTCGTGGGCATCGTCGAAGCAGCCACGGACGCGGCCGGCCGGCTCAAGAGCGCGATCGCCGATCGCCGGGCGGGCGTGAAGCTGTCGACCCTCGACGGGTCGACGCCGATGGACATCCCCGAGCGGATCGCCATGGCCCGGCGCTGCCACGACTGCGACGACCTGCCCAAGGCGCCGCAGGCCGGCCAGGTCGTGCCGGACGACGACGGCGTCCCCGTCCAGATCATGCACAACGGCCTGCGGGTGGTGGCCGACGGCTACTGCGGGGCCTGGACGACCGAGCTGATCCGGGTGTGCGAGGGCCACCACGAGCCGCAGGAGGAGCGGGTCGTCCACGAGATCCTCGGGCGGTTGGGCCCCGACGCGACGATGATCGAGCTCGGGGCCTGGTGGTCGTTCTACTCCCTGTGGTTCCTGCAGGGCGAGCCCGGCCGCACCGCCGTGGCCCTGGAACCCGACCCCGAGCGCCGGGCCGTGGGCGAGGACAACGCCCGCCGCAACGGCTCGGCTCCGCACTTCGTCTCCGGGTTCGCCGGCGGCACGTCCTCCCCCGCCGAGCCGTTCGCGCTGGACTCCGGCGAGACGCTCCAGCTCCCGCGCCTCACGGTGCCCGAGCTGATGCGGATGCACGGGATCGAGACGCTCGACGTGCTCCACTGCGACGCCCAGGGTGCGGAGATCGACGTGCTCGAGAGCATCGCGGACCTCCTGCGGACCGGCCGGGTGCGCACGGTGATCGTCTCCACCCACCATCACTCGATCAGCGGTGACCCGCTCACCCACCAGCGCGTCCTGGCCTTCGTCCAGAGCTGCGGCGGCAAGGTGCTGGCCGAGCACGACGTGCACGAGAGCTTCTCGGGCGACGGCCTCGTCGCCGCCCGATTCGGCCCCGACCGCGACGAGTGGCCCGAAGTCCCCATCTCCCTGAACCGCTACTCGCACAGCCTGTTCCGCAACCCGCTGTACGAGCTCCGGCCCTGGTGGCGGTAGCCGCCCGTTGGCACATCCGTTCCCGGCCGGGGAACGGATGTGCCAACGGAGCGCCGCCGGCCTAGCGGGCCGGCCGCACCGAGCCGGCGAAGGCCGGCCGGCGCTTGGCCTTGGCCTTGGCCCTCTTGGCCTTCGGTGCCTTGACCGTCACCACGCGCGGGGCCGAGACGTTGCCCGCCGGGTCGATGGTCCGGAACGTGAGCGAGAACGTCTTGGTGGTCTTGCGACCGGAGACCACCACCTTCTGGCTCGTGCCCGCCTCGGCCGGCCGGGGCGCCTTGACCTTCGCCGCGGCCCTCGCCCCCTTTGCGCTCAGCCGCACGTCGTAGAGCCGCGCCCGGCCGGTGACGCCGTCGTTGCCGGGGGCCCGGAAGCGCACGGTCACCCTGGCGCCCTTGCGCGTCACGTGGATCCCCTCGACGATCGCCGGCCGGCGGGTGTCGACCCCGTACTGGCCCGTGTTGTGCTCGTCGTGGCGGTAGTGCCACCACTGGTCGTTGGTCTCCGGCGAGCCCTCGACGTCCCACTGGAACAGGTAGCCCTCCCGGGTGCCGTAGGCCATCCGCATCGTGCCGTCGAACTTCGGGTCGCTGACCACGCCGCTGAACGCCGGCCACTGCCCGACGTACTTGGGGAAGCCCGGTGACTCCGTGCCGTCGGGCTGGTAGGAGTGGATCCACGAGGAGTCGTTGCCCTCGACCGCGCCGCGCGACGACGAGCCGTCCTGCAGCCCGACGATCAGCGGAGCGGTGAAGAACGAGAAGCCCTCCTGCTTGGCCGGGTAGCCGGGCAGCGTCTGCCCGGTGCTCACGTCCCAGGCCTTCTCGTAGGACTGGCCGAGCGTCGCCTGCCCGGCGTCCCCGCCGACCGCGTCGAGCGTCGAGGGCGCGCCCGCGACGCTCTGCACGAAGTTCGGCGTGCCCGTGCCGAGCAGGTCGCCCGCGCCGCCCTGGCCGGTGATGACCACCGTGAGGCTGTCCTTGGGCATGTACGGCTCGGTCCCCGCGCAGGCGTCGCCGGAGCAGGCCAGCGACATGCTGCGGACCTGCTTGCCGTCCGCCCCGTAGACCGCGGGGCTGCCGCCGGTGGGCGCGGAGACGACGCTCATCTTGCCGTCGACCGGCATCACCACGGGTGGGCTCGAGCCCTCCTCCACGAAGTCGATCGACTCGTCGTAGCAGCTGGCCAGCGACTTCATCGCGACCGGCCAGTTGGGCAGGTACGCGCCGCCCGCGTGGTTGTTGCCGTCGGGCCACACCCCGTAGAGGAACACGTTGTTGGTGTCGTCCGCGCAGTCGAAGCCGCTGACGAAGACCTGCGGCTTCCCCGTCCCGAGCACGTCGCCCACGCCGACCGAGAACACCAGCTTGGGGTCCTGGATGAGCTTGCTCGCCTTGGATCCCGTGGCGTCGAGGCTGGCCTGCGGCGTGGCGATCTTCACCGGCCAGCCGGGCACGACGGCCCCGTTGGCCCGCCACGCGTAGAGGTGTCCGTCGTACGACGACTCGATGATCGACAGCCGGCCGTTGCCCTCCAGATCGGCCAGCACCGGCGGGGACCAGTTGCCCCGGACCGGCAGGCGGCTGCCCTCGACCGCCGTCTGCGGCGTGGGCACCGGCATCGTCCAGTACTGCTTGTCGGTCACGACCGGGAAGCCCTTCAGCAGCTTGCCGGTGGAGCTCCACGCGTACACCGTGCCGCTCGACGTGGTGGCCAGGACCTCGAGCTTGCCGTCGTGGTCCAGGTCGCCGACCGCCGTGCCGGACACCGGGTCGCGGGCGTCCCGCAGCGCGGCGACCGCCTCGTAGCCGGCGCCACCCCCGTTCTCGGGGTTGTTCGGGTCGACCTGCGCCAGCGTGCGCGTGTGGACCGGCCAGCCCTTCACCGACGTGCCGTCGGGGCGCAGGGCGTGGACGTCGCCGTCCGCCGTGCCCACCACGAGGTCCTGCTCGTGGCGGGCCTCCAGGTCGACGTAGGAGGTGCCGGCCGCCGGCTCGCCGCCGAGGTTGCGCGGCGAGGCGACCAGCTGCGGGTCGGTGCGGACGGTGATCGCCCGGCGATCCTCGCCCTTGAGCCCGCCGTCGACCGCGCGGATGCGCAGCGTCACCGCGTAGTTCTGCGGCCCGTTCGGCGTGTTGGTGTTGGACGGCGCCTTGGCGGCGTAGTCCTTGGGGATGTCGCTCAGCTTCAGCGTCCCGAGCAGGCCGGTCTTGCTGCCCTTGCCGGTGGAGATCGTGTGGAAGTCCTTGTCGGCCGGGTCGCCGCCCGTGGCCCACTCCAGCGTCCACGTCACACCCTGGGACTTCCAGGCGCTCGCGTTGACGTACCCCTTGATGGGCAGGGACTTCGTCTTCGTCGGGTCGTAGTAGGCGTACCAGTCGGGCGCCTCGAACTCGGTGGTCGGCGGGACCAGGCCGGTGTTGACCAGCGCGGTCGCTGCACCGAGGTCGATCCGGCCGTAGCCGTACTGCGAGGACCAGTTGGTGTGGGTGGCGTCGGTGATGCTCGCCGGGTTGCCCGGCCACTGCTTGGGCACGTCGGGCGCCTGGACCTGCGGCGTGACCGAGCTGGCCGTGTTCATCAGGACCTGCCGGACCTCGTTGGGCGTGTAGGCCCGCGGGATCTTCTTCGCGTCGACCGCGTTCTCGGAGGCGGCCTGCACCATGCCGAGCAGCCCGGCCATGAACGGCGTCGCACCCGAGGTCGTGGTCTCCTCGCCGGAGAAGACGTTGTGCGGCCCGTAGCTCGTGATGTT
>Ga0247758_1000032_pt1 | contig 88992 bp, 68 predicted proteins | sample UWRJL156409C4_FD_180950 | JGI IMG/M metagenome (GOLD analysis project Ga0247758, IMG submission 180950) | Plant litter microbial communities from Arlington Agricultural Research Station in Wisconsin, United States - UWRJ-L156-409C-4 | ecosystem: Environmental > Terrestrial > Plant litter >... | reverse complement strand
TTATTATTATAATAACTATTATTATCCAACTTTAAACACTAATATCTTTCTCATTTTAAGCAGTATGGTAAAACAGATTCCAGTTCTGGATTCTACGTAATAAGTCATATAATAAACGTAAGTAATAGAACTTATTATATTACTTATTAACTGGTTATTATTTAAATAATAATTATTATTAGACTTTAAACAGTCATATCTTTCTTATTATAAGCTTTATAGTAAAACGAAGTCCAGTTCCGAACTCTAGGTAAAAATCTACATATATAACCACCTTCTTTGATTAGATTTAGCCTTGTTTGTATTTCCGAATACCCATTTGTTTAATTGTTTCAAACGCTAATAACTCCTGAACCATAACCCTAACCCTGAATCTGACTTCAGATTTGGAATCCTGGTTACGTGACGTATCTGAAAACATATCATATCACGTGATTTGGGGCCCGAGTAGGGGCCCGAGCAGACCCACTTTTGATAATGAACTAACCAGTCCTAGGTCGAGTTGAATTTCCTTATCAGTTTTGACTAAATTTCCCATAGTAATTTATTTTTTTGGACTACCCTTACAACAAATTGTCCTCCGGACAGGATAAAACTTATTTTTAATATTATCCTTTAAGCCTTTATAAAAACGAAACTTTAAATCTGACTTATCCTAGTTAACTTAATATTAATTCTGGTTAAAGGTAGATAGGTACACAGCTATTAAAGACAGCTACACTAGTTTCTCTAAACAGTCCTCGGCTCATTTCTACTTGTCCTAGACTTTATGTATCTTAGTGATTTTAATCTTAAACTTAACTTATCCTTTATATTTGTTAAAAACCTTAGCTGTAATAGTCCTTTACTTTATAAGCACTGAGTTTAAATAATCTTTAACTATTATTAAGAATTTAAGGTTAAGATTACCCTTAAGCCAGCTTATAGTGTAAAGGACTTTTTAGTTTCTTATAGTAATTACCTAAAGTTAAAAGTTACGCTTTATATAAGTAAGTTAGGAGGATAGTTTAATACTTTTACTAGTAAACTTAAGTAGTTAACCAGTTTTAAAGTTCTTAAGTTACTATTAAAGGGTTAACGCTTTTTTAATTATTATAACTATAGTTCTCTTATAAATCTTAAAGGCCTTTAAAAGTTCTCTGTAAAAGAGCTCTCCTTCGTTACCTATTTCCACTTTATCTCTAACTAAGTCTGGGAGGGTAATATTATCGTTACTAACCTAGTTATTATTTCTAGTAGATAGGTTAGGAGGAGGAAGTACTAATATAGTTTAAAGGAAAAAAGGGTATTTAAGAGTTTAACAAACAGTGTTTAGAACTGCAACGTTAATATCGTGTTATAATCTACACCTAATACAGTTTTAAGAGGACTGGTATAGGTTAAGACAGAACGTATAATAAGATGCTAAAGATTAGGTAAGCGTTTTAAAGACAGTTTATTAAGTTAACACTTTTAATGGAGGTTTAACATCACTGTAGGTTGTTATTACTATAATATATAAAGGTGAGTCTAAACAGTAGGATATACATGAATAATTAAATATTAGTATGAGGAACCAGGAGTCCCTCACAGCTATTATAGTTACAATAATAACTATCTATATTAGCTAACTAGAAAGTACCTTATACCTTGATCACTGTGCTCTTTTAGCACAAGGAGTGATTAGAGTGATCAGAACACCGTTACTTACTGTAATCACTGTGTTCTTAACGAGATTAGAGTGATCACTTAACGATTGGTCGTAGGGGCTTCAGGTCTTTACACCCCTGGCCCAGTGCACAGTACCGTGTGTACTGTCTTCCTGCACTGTTCCTTCTGCGGGGGATTCGTCGGGCCGCCCCGGCCCAAGTGACGGCCCGCAGGGTCGTCACAAATCTATTATACACCAGTAACTTACAGTAACTGCTTAACTCCCCAGTATTACAGGCCTTTCAGGCTTGTAGAGAATCCCAATCTCAACAGGACTAATTCTAGGCCCACTCGGTTAGAGTTGAAGCAATTCAGCACGCTGCGGCCCAGCCGCTGAAAACGGTAATTAGGGTGAGCAGCGGTGAGCCAGCCTGAGCAAGGACTGAGCCGAGCCTGAGCCAGGGTGAGCAATGTCACGTGCACGAGGACCAAAAAGGGAAATTTTGTGAGCTTAGATTCGTCTCACATTACAGAAAGACCCCACGGGAAGAGTAGAGTTTTAGCCCCACCGTTTCGGGAATGCACGAGGGCGCGCCTGCCAGAACGGCGGGGGATTCCTTTCTTCGGGCCATTATGGCTCGGGCTGGGGTGGAATACAGCGGCATCTTCAGAGACTTCAGCCACCCAGTGCGCAGGATACCTTGTCTGTCACTCTAAGAGGCCACAGGCTCCAACATAGGTACATATCACAAAGTACGGCGTATCACATTCTCGATAACCTTTCTCCTTTCCCCATAGTACCGGTTTTTGCGACAAAAGGCCGTATTCGAAGTCGAATTTTGCGGATCCAGCGGAAAAAGGCCCTGATGGGAGAAGGTGCCGGGCCCTCAACCCCACCTGCACTGCAGTTCGTATCTGCGTGCCGAACTCGGCGATATCCCGGCCCGCGATCCACCGGACACGGGATCCTGGTCCAGCATCCCGGCCCCAGAAGCGGGGACTCAAATTGGGGTACGTATATCTCCGCCGCGACAACGGAACTGACATTTCCCTTCACCTGAACTCACACATCATCCATCATCCTTCTATCCAGCCACCAGCTTCAATCATCACTACTAGTACTATATCATCAAAATGGTCGGAATCGCACTCCTCGGCGCAGGCATCTTTGCCAAAAGCGGTTTGTCCCCCCTACGTCATCACCCACCTCCCTCCTCCCACTGACTCAGCACCAGCCCACCTCCCCGCCATCGAAGCCAACCCCTCCCTCACACTCAAAGCCGTGTACTCGCGCTCCGAGAAATCCGCCCGCGACCTCGCCTCGGCCGCTAAATCCCCCTCCTCCCTCGCCATCTACCACGACTCCCCCTCCACCTCCCTCGCCGCCCTCCTCGCCCGCTCCGACATCACCGGCGTGATCATCGCCCTCCCTATCACCGCCCAGCCGCCCATCATCCGCCAGGCCCTCCTGGCCGGTAAGCACGTCCTCTCCGAAAAGCCCATCGGCCCCACCATCGCCGCCGCCCAAGAGCTCATCGCCTTCTACGACGCCCTGCCCTCTCCGAAGCCAATCTGGGCCGTGGGCGAAAATTTCCGGTACATCGACGCGCTCGAGTACGGCGCCTCCAAGCTTCAGGAGATTGGCGGGGAGCTGACGACGTTCCGGCTGGCGCGCCATGGGTTTGTGGCGCAGGGGGACAAGTATCTGAATACGCCGTGGCGCAAGGTCCCGGAGTACCAGGGGGGATTCTTGCTTGATGGGGGGGTGCATTTCGTGGCGGCGCTGAGGATGTTGCTTGGGGCGACGGGTCAGGGTCAAGGTCAGGGGGGAGGGGAGGAGCTTGCGCGACTGGTGGGGTTTAGTGGGCTGTTGGAGGAGCGGTTGCTGCCGGTGGATACGGTGAATGCGGTGGCGGTGACGCAGTCAGGGAAGACGGGGAGTATTGCGATGTCGTTTGGGACGGAGTTTAAGTCCGGGCTGGAGGTGGAGGTTGTTACGACCAAGGGGGCGGTGCATTTGACGGAGGCGTGGCCGGTGAGGGCGATTAAGAGCGTGAGGAAGAATGAGGCGGGGGAGAAGGTGGAGGAGACAAAGGAGTTTAAGTTTACGATTGGGGTGGCTGAGGAGGTTGTTGCGTGGGGAGAGGCGATGGAGAAGGGGGTTGTGGAGACAAAGCAGAGTCCTGTCGAGGCGCTGAAGGATTTGGAGATTCTGCAGAGGTTGCTTGAGTCGGGGGAGAAGGGTGGGGAGGTTCAGAAGATTGGGTTGTGAGTTTGTGATAGGTAGAGCGTCTACTATCATTTCTGACGTGTAATATGCAAATTGCCAACCTAAAAGAGTATAATGAAAGACATTTGACATCCGTGGAAGGTTATCAGTTTGAGATTCCGTCTTTCCAGGGGCTTTGCGGGTAGGGTACCTTATCGAACGGGCACCGGCAGCAAGTCTCATTTAATTTGATCCATCCCCCCCTTGGCAGCCTACAAGCCCGCGGACCGTTTGCACGAACAGACAAACACCTTCCGGCAACTGCGGCCACCACCGCTTTCCCGAAAACATCGCTCTTGCTAAAAACATCGCTCATCAGTGCCCTTCCACGAGCATCATGTTTGCGCGACGACGGCAGAAGAAACGCGCCAAATTGGCCCCCAACGTCGTCTCCGAACCTGATGTCGTCTCCGATGTCATCTACGTTTTCACGATGGGCGGACCAGCTGCCACCAGCTTCGTCTGCATTCCAGAGCCTGTTGGGTGCTTGGTTGGCCAGGTAAGAGAGAGACATCGTCCCAAGTACCTTACCTACGTCCATCCGCCATCCGGACGCTGAACAGCGGTCGCAGGTGCAAGACCTAAAGGACCTTGCCAATCTCCGCCTCGTCAACAAGCTCTTCGACGACGTCGTCTCACCTGCCTTCTTCAAAGGGGCCGCCCTGGTCACCATTTCTGTGCCGGACGGTTCAAACTCCCGCGATGCCGACAGCGTCGAGCGCCTGCTCCCTCTTGCGAACAACCCGCATCTTCGCCATGTCAGAGACATCACATTTGAGGGCATCAGCGGGGCGAGGGCCGAACGCATCGTGGACGGCATGCATGCGCAGATGCCATTGTTGGAGGCGTTCGCTTGGGTCAATGGTTCCCCCCCCTCCTCCATGTCAACGCTCAGCATCCTACACCGCTCTTGCCTGAAAATCACGTCGCTGCGCATTCGGTTTTGTAAAACCGTGGAATACCGGGCGGGATTTCCGATAAACTTTAGCAACCGACTCACCTGGGACGACAGCATACTCGAACAGATGAGGGCAGCAGAACGCCAAGTGCGCAGTCTCCTAGACTGGTTCAAGTTAGGGCCCGGGGACTGTCCTGGTGCACTCATGGGTGTGTACTAAAGCCCGTTACACATTTGGGAGTGACATTCTACCATGTACCTTTTTCCAGAGGCTAGTCCCCCGTTCCCCGAGGAAGAGATTGCCTCCTTAGTCCAAGATACTGCAGGAAGGCAGAGAGGTTCTCTTTACATGTTGCTTGCGGCGGTTTGTTGCCTTCTGCAGATGCCTTGTTACTCGTCAACGCTATTCGTCGTCGCTGCTCAGACATTGTTTGCCTTGTTGGACAACCATCCAAGGCCATTGTATAAGTAGGTAGAGCCTATCGAAAACCCGCCGACCATGCATGGGTCCCAAGCCGATCCCTCTTCACATGTGAGAAATTCTATCTACTTCGTAAAAGATGCAAACAGCGTCACAAGCGAAGTGTGCTGTAATGTTTCATTTCCCGATCTCCAATCAAGTAGTACCGGCACCAGGCCTCTCGGCTTGATCCTCGGCGGTCTCAATGACGCTGCCTTCGGAGAGGTAGTCCCTGTGCAGATGCATACCCAAGCACATGACGATAACCAGCACCCAGAAGCCGATGGATAGCTGCCACCCGTATTTGTCTACTCACGGATCAGCAAGTACTCCACCAGCGGGTTAGATCAAAATAACTTACACAGAGGGGCCTGCGAGGCCGGCCATATCAGCACCTGTGACCAGGACAACACGGCATATACACCTGCGATAGAATAGCCAATGATGAGTGTTCGGGCTTCTGAGTCTTGTGGGAGCCTGGAAGACAGATTAGAGCTGGTGTCAAGAAACTTCGAAAAGGGCGCTTACAGGTCGGATAGCCACGACATGATCAGCGGGGCTGTGCCGAGACTCAGATATGTCATCAAATAACTTGTGTAGGCGGCATAAATGGGAGTGTTGACGGGGTCAGAGGTCCAGATACTCATGATGATGCAAGGAACGAGTCCGATGATCGCTAAAGAGGCATGTTGTTAGCATTGAGCGGTGTTCACGAAGATGAAGATGACCTACCTTGTGCAACAAGCAGGGTCCATCTTGTCTGGATCATGTCCGACAGGATGGCCCATATCCAGACTTCAAGGAGTCAGCTTGGCAGCAGAGAGCATGGGAAGGACACAGCACTCACCGAAAACAACATTGATCGCACCACCGGCGATCGGGATCGTGTTGACCTGGTCGGTGGTCCAGGTCGGCGTCCCATCCGGGTTCTTCAGGCTCTTGAGGAAGAGGTTGAAGTAGTTGAATCCATACGGTGCCAGCACCGTCAGAATGTAGAGCGCAGGGATCAAGTACGCGATCCACATCGAGAATGTTCGTCTGGTATTTTGTTAGCTGAGGCCGCGGCCCAGAGATAGTATCGAATGTACTTTGCACTCTTCCAGGTGATACGCTTCGCTTCATCCCGACCGTGGCGCTCTAGTCGTTCACTGGCCATGGCTACGTGCTCGTCGGTGAGCCACGCCGCCCTGGGGTTCGGGTTGTTGGGGTAGTCGGGGAGCATGAAGAATCCGGTAGCTCCGACGAGCACGGTCATGACCCCGTTGATCACGAAGAGCCAGCTAAAGCCCGTCAGCATTTACGCATCCACGCTAACACCAGAGATGGCAAGTACCCACCGCCAACCTCTCAACCCCAGTTTGCCTTCAAGCGTATTCAGAATTGCCACCTGAAGGGCGCCTGACATCATGGATCCCACGGCCTGGCAGGAATGATAGAAGCCCATTCGCGTCGCGAGCTCCATGGGCGTGTACCAAAACACTAAAGGGATCAGCCGGAGTGCGTCCATCTCAACATCTGCGACCTACTGAAGAGTGTTATCATGCCCGGCCAGGCCGAGCTCTCGAAGAGGCCGAGAAGGACACGCAGGGCATAGATCTGGTGTGCATTCTGGCTGAAAGCAATGAGGCCTGTTACGATGCCCCATCCGATCTCCAGACCCGGCAGCCACCAACTCGGGCGGACGTAGGTAATGATGACCTGGGATGGAATGAGCATGAGACAGTATGATATGCTGAAGTATGTCGTAAAGCTGGGAACGGGAGCAGTCAGCTTAGCGCGGTGTCAAGGTTCTCAAAGCCCAGAACGCACTAGTTGAGCTCGTCCCCATACAGGCCAAGATCCTCTCGCATGCCCGAGACGTAGGCAGAGCTGATGTTTGTCTGGTCGAGATACCTGGCAGAGTTAGCAACAACCATCGGAACAAATAAACACCAGAGCATACTTGATAATCTGCGATATGCACCCAAAGGTCATGAGAAAGATGTCGAGTCTGCGGACCAAACTGCGCTCGAGCGGAGACCCTTTTGGCGGGAGCTGAAGGAGAGCGACATTCGCGGTCAGGGACTTGACGGCCGAGACGGCTGTAGCTTTTGGCTGATCCAAAGATGCGCCATCGTGCCGTTGATCGAGCAGAGGTGTTGTCTCGGACGCCTCCATAGTGTCGATGTCGGGGCGGAAACGCCGGGTCTCACCGGCTCTGCAAAGAGAACCTTTTCTCGACCGCAGGCGGCAACAAAGAGCCCCGTGGACCAACAAAAAGGAAGGAAGGATGCGTGAAATGGGGTATATAGCTGTGCTATCGATCATGTTGAACAGATTGATGCATTTTGTGGGCGTGTTACACCAGTTTGGAAAATGTCGGGAGCAGGCAAGTCACAAGTGCGATGGAGATGGCAGCTGACGATGACAATTTCCGGCAATTGCCGCGCTTGGCCGATAACCAACCAACCCTAACCCCTATCACACAAAAGAAACCTGACCCTGCAATCCACTCAACCAAATGCAGCAATTGCTCAGGGGGTGCGACGAGTGGTAATTGATTTTGAGTAAGTGCGATGAAGATGGAAAAGGCAAAAATGAATGGGACATGTGAGGCTCGAACTCACGACCTTTGGATTACTCTGATGTCTAACCAGATCATATTATGAGACCAACGCTCTACCAACTGAGCCAATATCCCTATTCGATGAGAGGTGGGCTTGAAAATGCCGCTCATGCGGCTATGCGGGGTTGCCAGGCCGAGACTGGACAAAGCTGTGGGGAAGAAGCGGCTTTCGGCTTGTGCGCAAGCTCAGACTGTGGGCAAGGCAAGAAGCTCACTTCCACTGTGTGTGAAGCAGAAGCTTAGCAATGGAACCCAACAAACGTCTAGCATGACGTGCTGGCCCATCTGGCAAGGAGGAGCGGCACAAGTTCCATCCATAAATCAAGCAGTCCAGCATGAATTTACACAAGTTCTCCGCAGCGCGCCTGTAGGGATAAGGGACGCGGGATGCGGGGTCGCACGGCCCTAACAGGCGGGGTGGTGTGTTGCAGCAGAGCCGCTCATGCAACCTGCGACGAGACACACCAGGCCGCAAAATAAACGACAAAGCAACTCGTCTAAGATAGCGTGACAAGCTTGAGCTTGAATGAGTTTTTGCGAGATAAAGTCTTGCTTTGGGATCCGAACTGGTAGGCTAGACTGTCTAATTGTGAGCATTGCTTGTCCCATGAGACAGAGGAGGGCCTGGAGAGAACGTACAACTACAGCGTCCTTCCCTTGAACACCTGTTTGTTCTTCTGATCGCCATGCTGCCACCCATCGCCCTCCTCGCCAACGTGACTGAACTCCGTTCGAACACTCCTTCTATCAAAACTCCCGCGTGAGAGTGTGCGAGCAATGAAGATGCCGCCCGCGAGACTTGCCGTGTCCGCTTTCGTAGGTCGAGGGATGATTGCCAAATCAATCTGTCATACCCCTGGAGGTACGCCACCCTTATCCCCGCGGTCATGGAGCTGCCTGTCCCCAGATCGGCTACTTTCAGCCAACCGAACTCGAACGTGTGGAATACTTGCGCTCAGCTGCACACCAAGGACTAACTACCGGGAAATGGCATTCCGATGTTGCTCTTAGTTGCTGTCACTGGCCTTCTGCAATTCCGCGCGAAGTGGTTTGGATATCACGCTGGACCATGGGGGGGCGCGTGGGGCAACGAGGAAATTGGTGGGGTAAATGCATGCAGGGAATTCTCATACCACGCAGATAGGAGTTACCCCGCCATGATTTTTTAAAGAATAGCAAACGAGGGAGTCATGTCGCAATAGTGTAGAACTTAAGTACGAGCTCTACATCGGGGGGCACTCCTAGCGCAGCCACCCTCAGCTAAAGCCCTAGCCAATGCGGAGCAAGCTCGCGGGAAGGTCCAGGCTCCCGGGTACTTTCAGTTAGGTCCTTGAATACCAAGGCCGAACAAACGCGGTAGGGCAATCGATGAAAGCCCAGGCTCAACGTTCGGACGTGAGTCGATCTCCTAGCGATGCTCACTTTTAGCATCATGCTTGAATGTCCTTCCCACCCGAATCTTATGATCCTCCTCTTCATATGTGACCAGCTTCTGGCCAGGGAGTCTGACGGCTCGGTCTAAAGCAACCGGCAGGCCACGATGTCTCCCCCGCAGCATCACCAAGCAGAGTATTAGCTTGCTCCCAGTGTTCCAAGCGCCCGAAAACGAGTAGTTCTGCGTGGGCAGTCCGACAGATATGCCGACCGTGCCGTATGCTGACACAACCTCGAAGAGTACATTGAAGACGTTAAATGTGGTCGGATCTTCAAGAAAATGACCGGTCTCGATTGTCGTAATAGCAAAAACAGCAAGAGCGAGCCACCACAAGTCATGAGCTAGTTGGCTACGAATCTGCTGGCTGATAAAAGAGACTTTGTCCTCTTTATCGAGGGTTGCCTTGACGCCGACACCTTGGAACGAGAGGGTGCGCTTCAGTGCAGTCCCGAGGGCTGAGTAAGTGCCTGATTCTTCAGGATCCGCGTCCGGCTGAGGGTCGTCCGCATAAATCCCTAGCGACCGCTCTTCGTAGACGTTGGAGTGCCTCATGGTAATCACGACGGGGTAGACCGAGATGTACATCATAATGACATACATCACCTGGAGACCAGTATATGCGGCCGATATAGGTATCACATAAAAGCCACCACTTCGCACAGCTGACAGATACGCGTTAGGGTCTCGATCGACAGAGATATGGCGGGAATTACCGACATACCGATGGCTTGAAATAGCCCATCCAGGATCCTTGGACCAACTGGAATCGCTTCGATGATGGGATTGCCAATGTTCAAGACTTCAAACAGGAGCCAGTCGATGCTATTGAGAAGCACAAGCATGAAGAGAAGCCACCAAGTAGGCCTGGAGGGAAAGAGGTTGGTGTATACCCGACGCGGGTAGTTGAGAACGAATTCCAGGGTTGACTTGGTATCACAAAAAGCTGTGTCGCTCGTAGCCAGCTTAAGGACTTTCCAGATCAGCCAGAAAATCAGTCGGAGAAAGAGCGGGTATGCCGTGTTCCCAGCAAGGATCAGGAGAGACATAGTGATGAGGATGAAATAAGCTTGCTGAAATGGTATCATATTGAGGTCGATGAGCGACATTCCATTATTGTTGAAAGCGGAGACGGCGTAAAAGATACCGGACCACCAAGCGCCGACGCCGTTGGACGTTGCCGTCTGGGGTGAGTTATTGGCGATCCATGCACCAAGAGCAACGGCCCCTAAAAACTGCCAGAGGAACCCATAAAGGGGAACAACAACAGCGAGCATCTTCAAACTTCGATACTCGTAGCCACCCAATCGCTCTCTCTCCTCGCTGCTGAGTCCATGAAACTGGGCATTCCGCCCAACGTTCCTTTTTCTGAGGATATGGCGCCAATGAAACTCGTGCTCGCCGTCACCTTCTGTTTCGATGACTGAAGATGTTTGGACGGTTCTCCGGGGCGGGTGATTGTTTGACTGATGAGACGAGGATGAGACGGCGTTGGGACGTGTTTTTGGTGCGAATGCTATGTGGCCATTAACGCATGTTCCTGCAGCAGAACTTTCTGCGGCGTCTGGGGTGTCGCTCTGTCGTGGGTCATCACGTTCCGCTGACGTAGAGTGGTCGCTATGAGACCCAGCGGGGTATGAAATCGGTCGCGGGGGTGGATCCGAATCCGGGGAGTCCCCCTGGTTTAACTTGGGGACAATAGGTGTTCCTAAGCTCTGGAGCTGATCTTTGTTGCTTTGAACCTTGCGGATTGACAAGATTCTTTCCATCATAGGCAAGGCTTTCAGTGTCTCGCGGCGTTTGAGAGCGCGCTCTCGCTCTGCCTTGACAATGGTATCGAAACGTCGCTCAAAAGCGTGCTTTCGGGCGAGGACTGTCAAGACCGAGACCCATATAGTGCTACCAAGAACCATAAGTAGCCAGAGTAGAACCTGCTGCCACGTTGTAATCTGGCTGAGATTAACAGGGTTGAGACCGGATTCCGACATGGCTGAAATGACGAGATACAGAGAATCGACATAGCTGACATTGAAACCCGAAGAGGAAGAAACCCAAAAGATGAGCGATGTGGCCAGGCACGCTAGAATGAAGTAGGCGTAGTGGAGGGTGATAAAATTGGCTGGCGGAAGCCAAGCGCGCGCGCGCCTTACCCAAGATCGAAGCTTTGGATGCGTGAGCAAACGGTGGCGCCACCAGCGAGGAAATCTTTGACGGAACATGGTCGCTACGGGATAAGATGTCGGGTGTGGTGCATCCAAAAACCAAATAAGATGTTGGACCCAACGGAACCCGTCCGAAATTCGGAACCCAGAGAGCGGAGGAAAGAGTGGCGTAATCACGTGGTGGCGTTTTGCCAGCAAGTGCGGGGAAGGCGCCCTGTCAGCGGTCAGGAGTAGCTGCAACGGAACAGGAGAACGCTATATCAGTCCGACAATTGACGCCCGCAATTTACGCCTTCACGAAAACTATTTAGTTCCGACAGTCTGCACCGATGACCAATGGCGCCTTCCGCAAATCAAATAGGGTCAACCGTAACCTTCTGCTCGTTTTATGATCCGTCTGCAGCCACCCCAAAAAGGGATCCCACTGTGCTGCATCGTCGTCTTTATTTAATACGGCCCGACCCCCCTGCATTCCTCGTGGGGGTAGACCAAGGGTCCCGTTTCCTGCCAGTTTCGTTGGGATGGTCGAGATGGTCCCACAGCGCGCCAATCCGCGTGTACGTCTTCTCGCAAAAGATGCAGGGACACCCTGAGAACGAACTTTGACCGCAGGTCAATCACGAACTGGCTGAACCCCTCCTCCCGTCGCCGGTTGCTGCTGCAGTGCATTGACGGGGTGTGTCAAGTAACCGCATCGGGTGGCAGGAACCGGCATCCATCCCGTGGGGCTGTGCAAGTGAGTCAGTCGCCCGGTTTTAGCCTGTGGTACCTAAGATTAGCTGCAGCTAGATCATGAAATATTTTCTCGTTCAACTCCCTCTGTCGATCCAAGATACATCAACGACGCAAGATTGTTAATATCCTTAATATTCAATCCTTTGCAGTAAAGTCCGTCTTTACCGTCGTTTATATGCGTCCTAATCAGCTCTTCATCCTTATTAAATACAGGTGATCTTGTCGAAGGCCGCCTGCGGCTTGATTTCTTCCATCCTCCATTTCTTAGCGGAACGTGCCAAATCCCCGGCAAAGGCGAAAGAGTTCTTCGTGAGTGGGCACGTCGCCCTCCGCCGTCGTTGCAAATCCGGCTATTTCACAGCCATTTAACTGCGGGCCTACTTTCGATCTGGTTACGCCACCGGCGTAGCGATAGATGACCATCGCTCCCAGACCCCGGCAATCCAGCCGCTTAACTTGAGACAAAGCCCACAGATCTACCCTCCGTATTCAGTATTTTGACGAGACGATGGCGGACGAGGGTGCTCTTGATGCCTCCCCAGGTCCATGACGCAGCCGGCAAGCTACGATTGCTTCTATCGAACGACGAGCTGCGTCTCCGCCTAGTTCCGTAAAGGCCTTTGCGGAAGCCTGGCGTCGCGAATGCGAGCACGAGCACGGAACTTGTTCAGAGACCAATACGGGAGAGGCACAACGCAGCGAGGAGGACGGCCTTGCCCGCACCGTATCCAACGGCAGCTGCCCCAGTCAATGGAGCCGGCCTCATGTTCTCGGCGGCGACTCGGCGAGCATAGCTACCAACAGATCTGTAATATAATTAATAACTAAAAGTAGGAGATTACTATTATATAAAAAGAAAAAGGAAAAGAAGAAAGTTTAAAAGTGTTTATAATTTAATATATATAAGTGAAGTTAATAGTGTTTCAATAACTTATTATGATTAAGTAAAAAATAAGTAGTAAATTACAAGGAATTTAAACTACTTTTATATCTCTTTTAAAAAGTTAAATTTTAAGTTAAACCTTTAAAGTTCCCCTTAATATTATTATAGCTACTTTAACCACCTTATTTAATCTAATACATTTAAGAGTTAAGGTTAAAGCCACACAGGGCGTAGTCTAGTATTTAGTAGATAATAGAGTTAATCCTAAGTTAGCTGAATTAAGCACCTTTACCAGACCATTTTCAGAGCTCCATCCTGGGGAACGGCTGGGGGTCCGTGCCACCGTGGACAAGAGCTGCTACTTCGTCAAACAAAAACTCCCGTCCTACGCAAGAAATCGGGTCCTGGCAGGCAAGCACTCGCTTGGAGCACCCTCAAACAGCATCCATGGTCCCAGCTCGACATGCGATCTACGGAACTGCAGGGCTGAAATTGAAACCACTGGTTCCCGTTCGTCCCACGGGCATGCAGTCGGGCCGTGACGGGGCACAGGTCGTCAATTGGGAATGGGGGAGGCGGCCAGCACATGCGGCAGCCCAGCCCTGCCGGTAAGTGGCGAGGCAGACTTCTCAATTGCAGTGCTATCTTATCAGTCCTAGGAGCAGCTGGAAATCCCGCTCATGCCCAGCAGGCTGAGCGGACATTTGGTCAAGCCAGCCACATTGAGGAAGACGGCCGGCTATCACGTTGACCTCGTTGGGAAGTACTGGTAGCATCATGAAGGGCGATTAGGCGTGGTGTTGAAACTTCAAATGACTGGCGAAGGCACACAGGAGGGATGAGGGCAGAGTTGAAGAGATAACAAAAATAAGAATCCTGGGGGGGGGAGGGGTGGGGAGAAGGGTGAGTTAAGAGCACCGTGAACACCACAAGATGCCTTACTTCTAAAGCCCCAGCTCCCCTTTCCCTTTTATCCGTCACCTACAGTAGGGGGGTCAAAAAGGAGGAATTTGGCCATACTGTGCGTTAAGTTAGTCGGGAAGGGTAGGTGGGGGGGGGGTAAAAGGGGGCACTAAGAAGACTAGTACTCCTCCGTCTCCTTAAGTAACAGTATCTAAGAAAAGCGGCAGCTATATCGGCTCCATTTTCAAGATCTCCCGGCCTAATACACGTGATATACAGAGTTAAGGTTAATAAGCCCTTAAAAAACACTTAGCCGCCCCACACCGCCCTAAAACACGGGCTCTTCCAGTGAGATCTGGTCATACAAGGGTAATATCCACCCATGTCCAGCCAGGCAGTTCACTCAGCACTTTTTTTCTTTTACTCTCTGGTGTAATGGTCCACTGGTCTGGGATGACGAGCTTAAGAAGAAGATGACCCATCCTCTCGTACGCTACGTTGGCCTTGTGTGTCGTTTTTCGCGCCAGCAAGCAACGTGTATCCGCTAAGTAAATAAGAGGTTATTTAGCTAGTTAGATACAGTTAATTATGACAAGCAATACTCCTCTTCGTATTGTTCCCTACTATCTTCGATGGGCTCTTCTTTGCTAGCATCTTCACCCCCCTCCTCGTGGGCCGTGTACGGCACGATGTTCCTGGCTTTAATGCGTACTACCGCCCCAGGCCCGTCCCGGAACTTGAGCTTGTATTCGCCGCCCCGGGACAGGAAGCCCAATTGTAGATGGGCGCATATTAGGGCTGGTACCCGTCAGTATACAGGGAAGGTATCCCTCTGTCTAAATTGATATAGAATTTACCGCCGTCTTCATGCTCGGCCTCGCGTACCGAGCTTGTTAGGTTTTATACGAAACCGAAGTAGTAGTCGATGTCGCCCGACGCTTCCGTACTAGCATGAGGAACCAAGATTCCTCACTGGTGTTCCGGCTGTCCACAACCCAGTGCCATACTGAGGGTGACGATGACGAGAATGGATTGGGGTCTAAGACGACGGTGGTGACTATCACAATTACCCGGAACATAAGTCGTGCATATGAGGGGACTGTAGCTGCTTGGGGCTGGGGTCACAGCGACGAAGGCGAAAAGGACTAGACCGAGCGTGGCACCGTCACAACAATAGAGGAACCGCAGGCGCAGCAGGCGCAGTGGCCGCGTTTTGGGGATGTTTTTCCCGTTGGTCATCTTCTTCATCGCCTCTAACTTTGAAGCGCTGCTCCAGATTGCGACAACGGCTCTCGCCCGCTTGCTCCGCAACCGAGGAATTGGGATTTACGACAAGCTCTCTTCGAGAACTGAATCTCGCCCGTTATGGTCGCTCGCTAGGCAGCACGGCACGCCGGAGACTGTTAACACCAAGAAGGCACCACCTCGTTAGCTGCGCGTAAACACGAAGCCCCCTGCGGCCCCAAGCCGTTTCTGCGCTCGCCCTGAGGGCTCCGCTCTTGACCTCCCCTCAACGGCCTCGAATTTCCCTCGCTCCCGCGGGTGCTAACGATGACGAGCCAGACCCGGTTCCCACAGCAAGAGCCGATACAGCGCAAGGCCGCACATCTCTCGAATCGGGAATAAGTGAAGGGCAGGAAGAGTTGTAGGACAGGTGGGAGGAAGTAAGGACTGCAGCCGCCCCGAGATAATGGTTTGTTGAGGGCTAATATTAAACTCCAGTACTACTATCCATCACTCGAACTAAAAAGTCGTTGATGTACCAAGCCCCATAAGCCTTAGTACTCCACGGCTTTTCCGGGTTCACCAGCTGGAAATCATATCTCCTCATCAACTAGTCAATCTCAGAAATTAGCGGCAGCACCACGAACGTGCACCGTTGATGCGCCAGAGTGCCTGTGCGTCGTAGATGAGGAGTTCATTTGGCCCAACACGCACGATCGGCCCGTAACGGCGGTGCAACTCGGCCAGGGTATGGTGCATCTGGGCCGAGGCCACGGCGTATACTCCCCAAGCATGAGAGAAAGACGCGAGAAACGGGCCGGGGAACTGGCGAAGGCGAAACCAAGTCATCACAGTCGAGGCTACGTACCATGCTAGCGATAGGGTAACTAGGCTGCCAAAAAGAGGGTGACGCTACAGGAGCGCAGAACTAGCCATGCCAGGACTGTCTCCATCGTGTGCGTTATTTCTTGGATCATAACAAATGATAATATGTCTGCGGAAATGATGACGACTCTGCTAGACAGCTTGAGCAACATGCAAGAAAACCCCTCATTCATGTATGACTTACCCCGCAGTCCTGTAGTTGAAAATTAGAAAAGTGATGGACCCCTAAATGCAACTAGCCAGGTCGAAATTATGCACAAAATATAACATCGCCGTCAACCCCCTAATTTGATACTCCCCTGCATCACCATCAGCATCATCACCACATACACACCGAGTACGCGCCTACATCATAATTGGAATTATTGCCTGGGAGCCATCCTTACAGATTACGCGTTTTTCCATCAATAGGAAACTTTAGCCGGGAGGACTGAAAACAGGCCTCTGAGGCTGTGCAGCAGCCGCATATGGAATCACCCTAGCTCAGAGAAGTATCAGGTAAAGCTCAGGACAATCTAGCTACGGCTCACTCGAGCTCATCCCAGCTCAGGACTACGAACGAAAAGGGAAATTTCGTGCGCCCAGATTCATCTCAGATTACCAGGCTGTTATTTAGGTGTGAATGGGCATTCGGTGGAGGCGGGGCAGGAAGGGTTTGATATTGGGATGTATGCGGATAGGGATTGGGTGTTGTATTATGATTATAGGTAGTTGCATAGGGAGGCGAGACCGCAGAGGTATCGGGCACCGCATGGGGTTGGGGCTTATTAGGGGTTCAGGGGTCGTGTATTTACGTTGGGTATGATCTATGGGAACTGAAACCTCCTCTTTCTTTTCGATACTACTACTTGTATTCAGAAACCGATAACTGTGTTAGAGCACTATAACGAGCGCAGCAAATCCCCCAGCAGCGACAAGAACATCCAATATCGCGTTGTGCCGTGTACCAGCGCTTCCCACGCTTCTCGCTGGCGGCGTGATAGTTGTTCCGGCACTTGAAGGACGTGTATTACTTGGAAGGGCCGTCAACCCAGTTGTAAACAAGACATCAGTTGTGGAGAACGATGTGGTCGGATCTGAAATCGTTGTCGCGGAAGCAGAATCCGTGGCCTCCGAGGTCGTCGTTCGGTGGGAGCGGGTAGTAGTTGTCCCTGCCGCAGCACTGGTCGATGGGATAGTCGGTTCGGGAGCTGGTGGCTGAATGACACCCAAGGTCATCGTGGCGCCACAACTCGCCAGAGGCCAGCCATCTGGGCAGCAACCCCCGTTGGTGCAGTAGTAGCCAGCAGGACAGGATTCTAGAAGAGTTAGCTGATTAATACCACGGAAAGTCTCTGGAGCAAGGGACTTACTTTCGTTGGAGCAGCATACTTGCCCCAAGCCAGGATTGTAGCAGTTGAGGCCCGAGCTGCCACATGTGACATATCCTGGACCACAGGATCTCGCGCAAGTGACGGGTGCAGTTACTGGAACGCAGACGATTTGGCGATCCATGATCCCCTTCAAGGCCATAAACGATGATGTCCGCAAAGCGACCAGAGGAGCTGAAGCCGATGCTGCCCCAAGAAAGCCGAGAATTGAGAGAGGTTGCATGTTGGTGATACGCGGATTTGGCAGCTGTGATTTTGAAGGTGAGGTGAACTTCTCTGTAAAGACATAAAAATGCAGCCTATTCTACTATTGTTGCCCAGTCTTTTTGTATTTGAACATCGCCCGTCATGAATGGTTGGGTGACCTGCGGCCTATTGGCTGGCAACCTCAATGATTCGTTGTCGATCGCAATTTATTGCTGGCCGATGTTAAGGGAGAGTGCTACCAGGGTGCACCAATGATAACAGCTCACGTCTAGCCTCTTGGTTTCATAAATAGAACGGCTGGATGTTCACAGCACGTACCCACATGCAACTGGGCGCCACCAAACTGTTGACCGAAGGCTGACGTTCCCTCAAGTTAAAGCGCCGAAAAATACGTTATTAGTGGCACGCGAACTTTGGTGGCGTCGAATGAAATCGGAAGGTCAAGATTGGCAGGTCACACAGCGGAAAGTGCCTCTGAGAGCAATCCAACCGTGTTTTCTCCCACTACACCTTGATGAAATAATGTGCATCATCTTGGGCGCATCACGATGCTGAGTGCATTGCTTGAGGGTAGGTCCTGACAGGCCAGTGAAGCCGTGACACAAAATGTGGGCTTGAGACAGCCTGCACAAGCTGCTCTTGGGGAAGGTCGTAGTAGAGAGCCCCAGCTCCATTCATCTCCAATCCTGTGAACGGTATATTTGTATCTCCGTCCTGGAACTCTACAGTTCAGACTTTTCCGTGTAATAAACAGGATTTGAAGCCTTTTTCACGTATTACGCTTGAAAGACTTGATTGCCCTGGTTTGATAAAGCTGCTAGACTGCCCCAGCTACCCTGAAAGGACTCAGTCACAAAAAATGAGGGAAATATCCCGTCCACTGCACCGTCTCGTAGGCGCTCGCCGGCATAGAGGTGAAGCAATAGAAGGTGAGAATCAGTCTTGACTGTTGTCCTCGTCACCTCTTTCAGGCCAAGACACATGTCCGACAGAGAATGCGGTGCTCAGCTCGCGGGTTGGAGTAAGTTCCATCACCTCCCTTTTCATCTGCAACACACACTCTGACTTCAAATCATCACAGCACCGGCTGTTTCCACAATCGAAACCGTGAGCTTTAGCAGTTTCTACACAGAGTCACCCTACAAAGGCCACCTAAGCGAGGCTATCGATAAGGCCTGGGAGACGCTCATTCACAGTAGGATCCTCTCACTCCTGAGTTGCGCCGGCTCTGACCAAAGTATCCAAGGCGGCTACATCTCGCATCCCAAAAGACGATATTGTAAACAAGCTCCACAAAAGCCCCGGACACGTCAGGCTCCCCGACGACCAAGGTGGAGGGTACTGGGGCAACATCGAGGTTTACCACCAGCTACACTGCTTGAACCTCGTACGACAATACAAATACCAAAACTACTGCCGTCAGAATCCCAACATATTGCCATTGTCCTTTGCCGACTCGGGCGGGGCGCTTCGGGAGCACGTTGATACGTTGTTGCTTTGAAACTTATCGTGATGATTCCAAAACCCTTGTTTGACATCCATGAATTAATGGAATTTCACAAACCATTGCATAGATTATATCCGCGAGTTTCTCATGTGTGCTGGTGACGTCTCGATCCAAACGTACGTGTAGGCAAAGGGGCGACCGCAAGCTTTTCCCGACGATTTGGGGAGCTAAGTGGTTTTCGACGATGAAAGCCGAGGTCGCATCATGAAGATTACCAGGCGGAGATTTCTAAAGGGGTATTTCACCCGTACTGGACACATTGATGACACCGGGGACACCGCTCTGGAAGATGTGAAGAGTCTCGGGAAGGGCGAAAGCTTGGTCGAGTTGTACCCGGGTCTAGCGGCCCTCTTACACACGAGCGGTGACTTCTACACATTCGATCGAGTGTGTCCTCACGCACTCTCGGAAAGGGGTGTCGAGGAGCTGGTGCAGAATTGGACCGGTGTATTCATGGCCGAGGCGAGACAGGAAGAATGTGCTCTTAAGGGTACAGAGTACTTCGGGCCGCCGGAAGACTTCAAAATTCAATAAGCCGGGGAGGCATAAGTTCGTTACAACCTCATTATTTGGATCGAATCCAGTGGTCGTGTTTCTGACAATATAGGACCAATTCTAGACTCACCTGTTGCGGCGCAGCCTTGCCGAAATTGGTAACTGGGGTGGGCAAAGGTGATTGAGCCTGAGCCAGGTGAGCAAGTCACATGGGCCGAGCTGTGGTGCAAGTGCCCAGATTCCTCTCATACAACAAAAAATGTCCCTCCCCAACGGACGCTGTCACGGTTGGTTGTAACGTCATTTTGTGAAAGCCAGAGTTATGAGTTTTAAAGTTACCCTAGCCCAGAAGGTAGAAACTAGAACTTGTACCACATCGTAGCCCCCTATTTGCCCACCATTCTATATCTATGGATCCAGAACAGCACCGCTTCATACCTAACCAAATTCCGTCTGTCCTTTTCTTCCCCCAAAAGCGTGCCCGAGCTTGCCTTGGTGAAATGATGAGTAACTCCCCCTACTTGGAGCAGATTGCCTGGCGGCACTCGTATAGCCCACCGCCGCAGCAAGCACCAAAACCCGCCTCGGCCGTTTCAAGAGGAATGTGGCGGCAATACTAGTGCAGAACGTCAATATTGTTTCACCAATGACTTTCTCAACGTGCCCCGAAGATAAAAGATCCCGGGACGGGCCGCCGGGGGAAAAAAACCGGAAGATGGGTGGGATACGCACAGGATCATCCGGGGTACCGCCATTGGAAGGGGTGCAGCAGGCTTCGGTTTTTGGCCAGGACCTGGTCCTGTCTTCGTTCAAGCAGGCGCAGTCAACCGTGCATGCCTGGCGAGTGGTGAGGGTGCCGGCGTCTTGGGCTTGGGCTTGGGCTTGGGGAGCGGCGGCCGCGGCGGCCGCGAGGGAGAGGGCAAGAGCAATGATGAAACGCATGGCGATGATTTCGGGAGACAGTTGGTAGGTTCTCGGCCAGATATGGTGAGTATAAAGGGCTGTTCAACTGTTTGCTGACATGGAACTGCGAGCTGATGAGGTTGGCAGATGGTAGGAAGCGGCCGTGTTGTGGTTATATTTATAGCCAGCATCGAGAAGTTGCGTTGATGACAGTCACCTCCTAGCAAGGGCCTTAGTTCCAACCTAGAGAGTCAAATTCTATGAAAGAGGCTGGGGCGGAATCATCCGTCGCTATGCGTGAGCAAGTGACCGGCGATCCGCTCACTACCCGTGATTTCCAGCTAGGATCAGTCTTAACGTTAGAATTATTTTCTAATGCGCTATGAATGTTTCGGAAAGCTCGGTTTACCAAGACCGAGGTATTGCAGAGTTGCTCTATGAAATGATCGACATCCGTCGAGTTCGTTTCCGAGGCCTGGTACTGTGCCTCTCAGCTCCTCTGGTCAGCAATGCTACCTGGCAAGCTCGGCCTGAAAGTCAACCGGGATCGAACCCACCGAGTTATCTCGACCAAGAGGATTCCGGGACAATTGCACAACTTCCAAAGTAGCTCTCCCTGCTTCTATCGCTGTTACGGTGATCGCGGATCTCTTAGGGCTTTATGCCTCCCGAAGACTGTAACAAGTAGCTGTTCCTTCCATCTGGCGTCACGGAGTCATACGTAGAGAGATCTTCCCTCTAATAGTCATTACGCGGCCAAGGTTCGCCAGAGAAGCCGGTGTGATAATTTTTTTTTTGACATGTGCTATTATGCAGGACGGCGATCAGCGTGGCGGGATCGCACCTACTGAGACCGAGAAGGAGCGTCAATGCCGGCAGTATGCCTCGGCCATAAAAATTGGCCGGAGGATCGTGTCCACCGCCCCGCACCATGTTCTAGAAGCCTCTGGCCGACCCACCCAAGCAGCTAAAAACTCGACCCTGCAGGCAGCCCCAAGGACCACGCATATCTGTGCCGCAGTATGTCCGCACAGCACGCAAAGGATGCCCGAAAAATGCACACCCAAGACCAGTGTCTTTCCTTGCACTCCTAGCTACAGTAGATAATGTCCAGTCGCGTTTTACCTTCCTGCCCTGCGGTTTTCAATCTCACCTTCTGGAGTTCCAGCTATGATATGCAGTGATGATTGGCCCAGTCATGATATTTGGATGGTGATAGAAGTTGACAAAACACAGTGAGCTCGTACCTCTTCCTCCGCATCCTCTAGCCCTGCCACGGCCCACGCTTTGCTACCACCCATTAACAAGACATACCGCTTCTTCATGTTCTGCATAGCCTGAGCCGCCTAGTTATCCTGTGCTGTATGCCTGCGATTGTGGTGTCGAACTCGCTGTCAAGGAGGTTAGACTCTTGTCAAGTCGGGGCATAGGATGGGTATGCGTACTTGCAGCTTGGTACGATGCCTTGCGTCGAGGCGATACCGTAGGTGGTCCTGAGAGCAATGGGACCGTTGAAAGCCGCGGGGAGGCGAATGCTTCCAAATGCTTTGAGAATTTCGGTACAATAGCCATGATAAGGTGCAGGAGTACATACTATGAGTACCAACCGAATGATCGAGCCAGGCATACCCGGCGAGAGAAGCACCTGCGCCAGTGGAGCTACCTGATGGTGTCTGATACATGTCGCCCCGGGACCCAAGACGAGTCCGTTCTCGCCCGGGCCAAATCGACCTCTCAGACAAACAATCATCTCCAGGCGGCCAAGCGCATTGTCTCCCGAGGCCATGTTGAGCCTGGTGCCCCTGCCACAGTCTGTCAGGCGTGCGAAGTTCGTGACCGCAAAGAGTCCTGTGGTTAGGGGCTGTGCGACCAAATCCTCCGTCCATGCCACCACGCTGTATGCGCCGACTGCCGCAACGAGCTGGTCGTGGAGCTGATGAGCCTCGGGCTGCACGCTGATGTGTTGGGGGCCGCTATATTCTTATGTCCGCTTTGCGGAGAGCCTGTTTCTGAGATGGTGCCTATCGATGGGCCGATGAAGTTACCGGGGGATGAGAGGTTGCTGGGGTTCATTCTGCAAGATATACAGTCATTCGGACGGTGAGGAGCGGATTTTCTCTAGTACCTGATGCCGCTTAGCGGTGTGGGCTCAGGAGTTGGTTGTTTAGGGGTTCTGATCCATCTGCATCTCGGTTAGTTTTGGATATAGGTGAAGAACAACACGCCTAACCCTTTATTATGTCGGATGGGCTTTGTGTGCCCAAACTCGTCTCACATAGCAAAGGAGGTACAATAGGTATTATGTGCTTGTACAATACCTGCTTGCACTAGCAAAACGTGGGCCCGGCAAGCTTTTGATTAGGGTTTTGGAGGGAGGGGAGGGGGAGGGGTTTTTGAGATGGGGATGTTGAGTCCATAATGCGGTTTAATCTACTTCTTGGATATAACGAGACGTGACGAGATTAAGAAGCTGAAACGGCCTGAGGGGTGTTTCAAGATGGCCGGGCATTTTTCTGTCTTGAATTCCAGTCGAAAGCGCCTGAAGGGCAGTAGACCTAACGAGAGCTAGACGGGATTATAGTGGACGCGAATGACATAAAAGAAATAACATATGGATGACTACGACTGGCACACTAAACCCGCCAGCCTTCCAAACCGCGTGGTGCCCTGCTTAACTCTGCATATCAGCAGCTCCTAAGCTGTCCTCTGACATTTTTCCCCCCACTGATAGCTATAAACTTCTGATCGGAACCTGGGAAAAACACAATGGATACCTGAACGTTACAGGGGTTCCTCCCATGAGCTTAACTCTTTGATCTACAGCCAAAAACATATCCTCCACATCTTTACTCTGTTTGACGAGCCTCTAAAATCGAGTGAACGTCGAAGTGGTTGTTCTCAAGCGCTAGGCAGAGCGGCGTCTTGCCGCTCTTGTTCTTTGGAAAGACCTGGCTGCTGCGACCTTTGGCATCTCCCAGCTCGAGCAAAAGCTCGACCGCTTCCAGATGGCCACGCTCCGCCGCGTAATGCATCGGAGTATTGCCCAAGTCATCTGTGAGATGGGCTAGGCAGGCATTGGCGGCGTTTGTCAACGGCCTTACCGAGCTGTCCCACCCTGACGCAGTCACATTCGGGAGGCTGATGTACTCTTCTGTCCGACGGGACCTGCGGCCAACGTACAGATCTACGGACATAGAGCTGTGGTCGGACATGTGGACTAAAGTCACATTGGCTGCCACGTACGACGGCATGGCAGCAGAGAATCCGACTAGATCTTCATCCTGCTCAGCCATCTTGCCCTTAGATTTGCGCCCTGAGACGTCCTCGCGGATCCTCTTGCTCGGTGAAGCGCTGTCGCCGCTGTCGCTGTCGCTACCATCTTCGTCAACCGCAGCGAAGGGACTGCCCGCTGCCTCGGATCTCCACGGATTCTGCTCGGGGAGAAGAATACGCGCCGGGTCTAAGAGAAGCCTCATAGCGCTGACGTGGCCATTAGCAGCAGCCAAGTGCAAGGCGGTCCTGCGAGAGTGGTCCTCCGCGAGGGAGAGTACGGCGACAACGCGAGCATCGGGGGCTCGGTCGTGAACCTTCATGATCGAATAGAGAAGATTGGATAGCATGACGCAATCTCCCGTGATGCAACTTTTCACTATGGCGTTTTGGCCGACTGCATCTCGCTCCAGCGGGTCTGCGCCATCCTCTAGGAGGGCTTGCAGAATTTCTTCCCTCGCCAAACTATGGGAAATGTCTAGCCGAACGCTGCGTAGTGCGTGTGCTCTTGCCGCGTTCCCGCGGAGACCCTCGTGGAAGCTGTCGACTTCAAGACTATCGGCGGCATCGGGAGTTGCATTGGCGATGTCGAGAGCACGAGGCTTGCAAGAACAGAGATGGTGAAGCGGCGTCTGTCCGCTGGCGTCCTTTACGTCGGCCACGGCCCCGTGCATCAATAGCAAGAGCACAAAGTCTCGATGGCTGCGTTTGACGGCGTGGTGTAGAGGATATTTTCCGCCGTAACCAGCAATATTGACGTCGAGGACTCCCTGACGCAACAGTGCCCTCATATCTTCCCTGTATTTCGACTTCTGACCTACGGACCCGGAGGCGTATGAGCTGCAAATGACGTTCAGCATCGTATCCGACTGGCCGGCGCTAAGTGTCGCAAGAGGGTCCGCCCCTCGTTTTAGCAAGTAAAACAAGACTTGAGGGTGGGCAGGTTCTCCGAGGTACCGAATCTTGCCACACGCAAACTTCAGAGCGAGGTCCAACTGGGCCTGCCGAACCGTCTCGGGAATAGCATCTATCAGAAGCGAGAGAATTATCTCCTCTTTGTGTCCCAAACCGATCTGCTGCGCAACTTCTGCCAATAGTGGCGGCGACGTTTGGGTCTGCGGGTCGTACACAATTGCGTGATATCGGTCGAGGAGACATTCCACCACTGTTTTCTTCAGCACCATGAGATTGTGCGAGACCCGCCGTAGAACCATGGTCAAGATACTCTCACCGTCCCAAATTGCGTTGGGGTCTGCTCCGCGGCTGAGCAGGAATGCGAATTTTGGCAGGCTCGCGTCGTCCAGGGCGCGGAGAAGGGGGGGAACCCCTTTGGTCCCGCCATTGTTGGGATTCGCGCCGTGCATCATCAACAGATCCATGGTCTCAGTCGGCTCGTTCATGTACGCCGCGACAAAGAGTGCCGTCCTGCCCTCACTGTCCTCTGCTTCGGGCGAGGCTCCGTACTTGAGCAAAAGGCTTACCTGCTCAAGATTTGGCCGGATTGAGCGGACAGCCTCGTGTAATGGGAGATTGGAAGATGCACGCCGCGTGTCGTCCAGATAGACGGCGAGATCAAGCCGGGGTTGAAGCATTTTCAACAGGTGCTCGATGATCCTCGTCGAGCAATAAGGGTCTTTCCATGCAACAAGCCTGTTAACCTTATTGCCCCAGTCATCCGTCGCCGGGTTGCCGCCATTGGCCGCTAACAAGTCCATCATCTTCTCACAAAGTGAGTGGTCAGCCTCCGGACTGTCAGCGCCGGCTAGTTTGCGGAACGTCCGTGACATGCATAGTAGTTTCGCGAAAGAGCTGTAGCAACCTATTTCACAGCTGGGATTATGTCGAACAAAAGCCCCTTTGAATTCCTTTTCAGGCAGCAGAGACGTATCCATCGAGGGAAATGCGTAGAGAAGTGCTTCCAAGAATGGCGGCCACGTGAACTTCTTGGACTCATCCCAGGGGAGAAGGGTTCTTGTATCGGCGCGTACCCCTTCTTCGAAAAGATATTCCAAGACGTCGTCCCAGCAATGAACGATAGCCAGGTCGCGAAGCAGGTTAGCGACTTCCGAATCGCTATATGGCCTACTAGCGAGCATATCGGCTTTCAGGAGCTTGAGTATCGTAGCCCTCCGCTTCGGTATGGAGGAGGGTTCAAAAATGGCCTGCATTAAAAGCTTGGCTGGTGAGTCCCACGTCTCACGGTTGACGTTCTTTGGAAAAGGACCAGCCCATCTATGCTCCGTCAAGATTCCCGCACGAATTGCGAGCCTTCGAGCGTTGGTAATGGCGACGATTGCATCCAGAGCCAGACGAATGGGGTAGGCGAAGGCGACATCCTTGAGGTAGCCGGGATACCGAAATGCAGGGTAGAAAGTCCCAATGTGCGAGTAGTCGCCGGAGAGGCGTTCAGTAATCGTTACGCTGAGCCGGTGAGAAAGACTGATCTTAATGAAGGTGTCGAAGTAAGTGTGCCAGTCGCAATATCGCTGCCACATCGTATCGGGCGCATCGAGAACGAGCCTTGTAGTGATATACGCGTAGAAAAGATAGTGACCCGTGAGCAGTAGCACGTCCCGGAAACCGCCGATGCCAATTGCGAACGCAACATTCCGTAGCGCAAATCGCAAGATTGAGATAGCAACCTGAAGAACAAAGTAACTGCGGAGATGCTTCGCGAGACGCCTCGCGAGTGGTGGCTTGGCGATCTCCAGCGGGGACTCGGGGTCTCTCTCCCTCAGACAACAGCCGCATCCGTGCACCAAGAGCAGATCGACTATTTCTTCGTTTGCGTTCCGGACAGCAATCGACAGTGCCGTCTTCTCGTTGCTAAACAGACCAGCATTGGCATCGGCGCCAGCCTCGAGCAGATCTGCCACAAGCCGAACATCGTTTTCTTCGACCGCCTGCAGCAGCTCGGCTTCCAGGCGCAAACCCATTGCGACAGCACGGGTAATCCGATTTTTTTTATAACCGTTACAGTGTAGGTATGGCGAGGGCGACGGGTCGAGAAAAAGGAACTCGCGTTTCGGGAGGCGATCGTCAAGTAGGTGGTCAAAGGGTTGGATGGCGAGAATGTTTTGTGTTGGAAGTTGGCTGCGGAGAGAAGCGGGCGAACGGAAAGCATTGGCCCATTGAACACGTGAGATAGCCAGAGCCGGTCAGCTCGACCGCGATCCAAGCCATTATTGCTTTTCTTGTTGTGGTGGCGTCACGGCTTCTCCCTGAAAGTGGCGGGCGTCGCGGAATATGCCGTTGCGCAGCAATGCAATTTTGCGCGATGTTGCCTGGTTCCACCTCCCCTTCCCCCCCACCAAGTATCAGAGGCAAGTACGCTCCACACCGTTCAGAGCAAATAGGTCCCTAGAGATATCATGTCTTCCGACACCGCCTTGTCAGTAATCTCTCAGTATGTTACGACTGTGGCTGTTATCCCAACCACGGCCGCCTTGGTGCTGACGGAGAGGGGCTGGACCGCCGTCACTTCCATGTTCCGCGCCGCCCGAACGACCGTGCGCCCCTCGGAAAGCACCTGCGCCAGTCGCCTCTGGTCTGACGTTAGGGACGACGGGGACGTCCACGCCTGCACCGGCGGATGGCCGTCTCCTTGCCAGTGCCAGCTGCCGCACGTCAGCGGCGACAAGTGTTGGGAGCGCACCATCGGCTTCATCAATCATTGGAAGTTGCACGGCCCCAAACTCTGCGATAAGCCGAGTCAGCTTCAGCTCTCGAGGGAATATCTCCATGCTGACGGAGATCTCGTACGTGCATTTGTGATTTTGGCTGTCACTGACGGGCATTTCGACCACCGCAGCCGGTATCGCAGCGGCGCTCGAGATGTGAATTTTGGGGGCATTGTCATCAATCGCCAAGTTCTCAAGAAGAGTTCGGGTCAGAATCAACACGAGGATGTCGTCTTGCTTCATCTGCTGGGCAGCATTCAGAGGAACCTGGCGAAGAAACACCTCGAGATGGTTCTTGGCGGCGGGCCTCCTTTGCAGCCTGGTGCTTGGACAGACTCCATCTCCACGCCCGACGACATGAGGCGCGGTGGATGGATTGTTGCCGTAGGCCTTATAGGACATGGCAGTTTCGATTCAAGCTACAGCACCACGGACGCATTCCTCCCCGTTTATGTCGACTCGGTCAAGTACAAGGACAATAAGAGAGGTGGAGTCTTCTGGCAGTCTATTGACCGCGTCACAAACATGCTCACCGAGATTTGGCTTCCGGCATTCGAGACACATGAGGACACCTGCCACGTGAAAAGCGCCATTAAAGCTCTTGAGTATATGCGGCAGCGGGAAACGGAAAGCGGCGTGCGCAACATCTTCGATTTCCATATTGATCATGGCAGCGAAGTGTCGCGAGAGCAGCAGAAGGAGATCATCAATCATTTCAATGGCCCTCCTCTCTTAGCTGAGAGTCAACTCCCGGAATTTCGGCGGCGCTGGGAGCCGCTCTTGAGACCAGTGCTCGTTGCTGCAGTCACAGGAACCTGGCGATGCCTTGCCTACTTTAAGAACCCCGGTCGCGAACTTCATTACGTCATGCCGGATGAGCTATTGGATTCACCTCATATATATGTACGCGGCTGCTAAGTCATGCAGAGTAGCCTAGGAAACCGAGAGAAAGCCACGTTCCGCATCTCAAATAGCCAAACTGGAGTGAGTGTTATATCTTACCAAAGCAGACTCCGAGAAGGGACACCACATCCTTCATGACTGATGTCACTGGGTTTTGTGTGGCCAGATTCGATACAAAGGAGGTACAATGCATTTTGTGCTTCTACCTAATAGAAGCAACTGACAAAACGTGAACCCGGCAAGCTTGGCACCTCAATCACAATAACCAATCCACCCTCACTTGATTTTGAAGCCTTTGGGGAAGATGGAAAGGGACCGAATCCCAAATATCGCAATTATACCTAATCCATGCTCTTTTCCACGTCCTTTACGCTGCATCAAGCAGTCTGCTCAGTAAGCCGATGGCACCACTTGAAACAGTGGGGGCTCACTAATCTCCCCTGGAGAAACAGCACATTCGGGCCAGACCACAACCGACCAGCGGTGATGTCGTACAAACCCCTGGCCCGAGTTTCCCCTTGCCGTGCTTATCTCCGGGACGGGCTGTTCATCGCATGCAGCGCGGGAGCGATCGGCAGATGTTTGGCGAATCTCTGACGTCGCCTCCTAAAGACTTTGGCCTATACGCAGCCAGATCTTCGCTTAAACGCACGCGGATCTTCACTTATACGCAGCCAGTGACGGAAGCTGAGTAACTATTCCCTGGAGTTTCGAGAAAGCCGTCCGGATGCCTTGCGGTTATTTGTGGGGTTGTGATGTAACTGACGATAGACTTTGGAATTGAGTGCGGTCAAAAGTGGAGACTACCCCTGAAAACTGGTGAAGATGTAGGACCCTTATCTTCGCGAAGAAGGATTGGAAAAGACTCCGTGCAGCTCGGCCGTGTATATAAGCGCATCGAAGGCCTTCTATCATACTTCTTGTGTGTTCTCTGCTTCGAACGAGCACAATAAACATCTTCAAGCCACCATTTGTCTGATTCTCTCTTCCAATAACACCAACCAAACCCCAGACAACATGTCCTCCTCCACCAAAACATCTCCCCCCTCCCTCCTCATGGCCGGCACAACCGGCTACCTAGGCGGCACCGTCCTCCGCCGCCTCCTCTCCTCCCCCAACCCCCTCATCTCCTCCCTCCCCATCTCTGTCCTCCTCTGGTGCCCCTCCTAAGCCCCCACCTTCACTTCTTACAACCGCACCCCCCTACTCACCCCCATCTTCTTCTCTTCTCTCGATGACACCGCCACTATACGCACCGCTGCCTTACAGCACGATATTATAATCCACAACGCTAACGGCCACCACACCGCCAGCGCTAAGGCTCTCGTTAAAGGACTTGGTCTTCAACGGAAGGAGACTGGCCGGGAAGTGTATTACATCTTGTTAATTTCTAGCCCCTGTTGCCCTGGAGGCAACTGCTTCCAGCGGTTGCCCTCCATTGCTGCGTACCCTGCAGCCACGCCTTGCATTGCGAGGCCGAACCTTCTAGAAAGCTCCAGGGCCCACAGGGCCCCTGTTGAGCTTAAAAGGCTCCGGAATTTAGGGCTCCACTGCTTTGAAACCACTGTGGAGCTACAGCCCTACAGAGCTTTTTAGAATTGTATTAGTAATAAAAGGCTCTGGGATTCTTCCAGAGCCTCCCACAGCCTATAATAGGCCCTCTCCTCTCCTGTACCCAGTTTTGATTAAGTAAGTGTGAATCGATCTGCTTCCCTCAGTACTACTGTTGTATCTAACAGAGCCTTTCAGGCTCTGTAACTCCTAAGCAGTAGCCCTCTGGCCACCTGTGCGTGCACTTTCTTCCCTTAAGTGCCCTATAAGCCCTCTGTACTGCAGAGGCTTACAGCCTCTGCAGCACTGTATTACAGGCTCAGAGAACGCCTAAGTCAACAGCACTATATTAGCCATTTAAACTATATAAAAGCGATGCGATGAACCGTGGTGGATTTAATGGTGCCCTGAGGAAGTCATTAGATGGTGGAAGATAGCTTTCATGTTACAGGCGGGGATGCATAATCGCAAATTTCATCAAAGAGGTATGGGGCCACCGTATGCGGCCGCCCCTATCCCTGGTGTAGGGGGTGCCCCCGTAACGAAAAAGGGGGTGCCCCCTTAGCAGTTGCCTGCACGATTTTGGTTGGGCTGTTTGGCCCCATCTACTACCCGTACCACCGTCGTGTATCGAGCTCCCAGGCGATAGCCATTGCCAATGTTTCCTTTGGGTCGTTATTGATGTGAGCACATCCAACCACCCTGTCTGGAAATGATCTGGATGGCATCCTAACACCGGCTTCAACAGCATGCTCCACTTCGCTACCTTCGTCATTGCCTGTTACGAAACCAACCTACGCAACAAACTCGTCGGTGCGACCATCATCGTCATGCAGAACCCTGCCAACGGAACCGCAGCCCCCGGAGGTCAGATGCAGCCTGTGCCCGGCGGCCAGGTCTACTTCCAAGTCTTCCCTGCCGCCAACGGTTTGCCCCAGAACCAGGTATACTACGTCCCGGTCCAGGCCACGCCGGCTGGTCAAATGGCGCCGTTGCAGAAGGTGTTGGCACCCCCGTCCCTGCTGCTATGGCTAGGAATGGAGCAGTTGCGGAGTCACAATTGCACGGATATGCGTGATAGGCTGTAGGAGTAATACGGAAACCATAGTCTTAATTGCCTATGCACCTCTACACAATTCCACGATATTTGCATAAAACATCAACTTGGCAGGGACTGCGTTGGAACTCCAGACCTGATCACGCCAGGTTAATATACAGCTTAGATGCCCGAGAACCAACACCCAATGTGGTATCCGCTAATCTTGAAGAAAATCCGTTTACGCTCAAATTCTATGCATCAATCCGAACTACAAGACTGAACACGGCACCTATTTAACACAGGGGCACTTAGCACTCGTGCATCAAAGTGCGAGGTCTCATTAACAATGTTGTAAGATTTCTCTCTCTATTCTTAACTTGATCTAGCATGTGACTAAACCGCAGACCATCAACTGCAACATTGCCGGCCTGAACACCATGGGCCTAGACGCCTTTGAGCAGATGCTGTACCTCCGTGTATGTCTTAACCCCTCCGCCGGGGGTGACGCTCGATTATGCCGCTGTGTCGTATGGCCTCCCCGACAACCACCCAGATATCGCACCAGGCGCCACATTATCTGCCAACATCTCCGTCTTCCGTGTCGACCAAGACTGCAACCCTTCTCCTGGACATACCCACCAGACTCAACCACCGGCAGTATTCTCCCTAGCTAACGTCATACCCCAAGACGACTTCGACCAGCTTTCACCATTTTACATATGGGTTACCGGTAGCGCCAGGGACGACTCGTACATCCACAAGACGCACCTCGTCCAACTGGACTGCTCCATCAACACCACCAAGCCTCTGGCCAGCGACAGCCTCCAACTATTCACCTCTGTCAGGTTCGATTGGCCGGGGAACATCTCCACCCTCTCAGCGCTTGTCTGCCGCCCAAGATACTTCCTGACTCTCCGGCAGGTGACAACACCTGTGACCGCCCCACACTAGGTGGGGCTGGCTCTGGGCAAGAGCCCACCACTTTTGATAGTAAGAAGCCTGGGGATTTCTCTTCCTTTGGCTTCACACCACAGAATTCTACTACAGAATTCCACCTCTGCGCGTTCCACACACCACAACATCCCATAGCAACGCCACAACTAGGGGCGGTATTTCAGGAAATATCCACCAAAGTCCTCTCATCCCTCGACCTTGGAACGGCTCCGCCCGTGCTGGCATTCAACATCCTCCAGGCTATGCCGTACTTCGAGCATTACCATGCGAGAGAAATCCCGCTACCGCTGTATCTGCAGAAAATACTTTACGTATCAGAGGTGGGGGAACGGAAGCCTTATGAGCTGCCACGACTGTAATGGTGTGCTGGCTGCTTGATCCATTCGTTAGGCCATCAGACCCCCACATTCAGCCTCAAAAGCCTAGTAGTCCTCATGCATATTACCGACATGTCACTGGTCTACTGCTAATTGAACTTGCGAGGCGTCTGCAGCGCACCGAGTAGGAACACCACGGGCGCAAAGGAGCACGGGATTTCTAGAAGCCATCTTGCCAAAGACAGCCAGTGCGAGGGTGATAGACATGTTGTAAAGCGGCTGACTGCAGTCGGCTTGCGTAATTAAAACAGTAAGTTAAATCTAGATCGTTGAATCAGCTGTTATATAAACCAGCCGTGCTCACCGATTTCATCAAGGGTGTTTGGGAGATGCTTCACCCACCATCCATCCCAAAAAAAAAAACAGCTTCCAACCCGTACAAGTTACAACAATGAAGCTCCTCCACCTCCTTCCACTCCTCACCATTATCATTGCCCTCCCTAACCCACAGCCCAATATCCTATCTCTGTTTGAATCCTCCTCAATTCCCGTAGTCAACGACCCTCCCCTATCCCAACTCTTCAACACTACCGCTCATCTCCCTCGCGACATGCTCCCCCTCAACAAGCGCGCCGTCACCCTCGACTACATCCTCTTCACCATAACCGTCGACGGCACCTCCCAAAACAACGCCGAAGCCTTCCTTCTCACCGGCGAGCTCCTCCTAACATCTGGCATCTCCTCACCCGGGACGACCAACGGCGCGAACCCGGTAGAGGCAGTCCTGAGTGTCGGCAACCCCTACTCGAACCCTCTTGCGGGTAGCATCCGCTATTCGACAAGTCGATATCTATGGCCTCTGCTGGGCGGCGCATCCGAGACATCGGTGGTCGATTTTGCATATGTGGGGAGCACGGATACCGCTGTTGGTGTAACGATTGACGGGTCGTTGGCGGCTGCGAATACCATCTCGGTGTTTAACATACGGAGTGGGTTGACAGCGGACGTATATAATCCGGTCGAGGGTGGGTTTGCTGTTGGATTTGGGAGTGATGGCTCCGTGGCGGGGGAGATAAAACTTGTCGGGAGGGGGTTGATTAGTGGTGCGAGGGGGACTTACGGGGCGGTGATTAAGGGAGCGGTGACGCAGACTGGGAGTGTAACAGTGTAAGCAAGGACGGTAGAAGGAAAGGAAGATTGTGTTAGAATACTGCAGTTGGCAAGATACTTATAAGAAGGCGCGCTTATAAGAAATGTAACAGTCGCTCAAGTCCCTCTAATCCCCAATCGCCAGCATTGATCAAATCAATAGCCTAGTAGACTCGTTAGGATCTCAACCACAAAACATCTTACCTCAAAAACTCACCGTCTCAACAATCACGCATAAAGTCAGCTGCGTATAAAAACCTGGAAGGTTAGGGACAATGCCTACACCGCCTCAGCTCAGTGAGAGAGCTAAAGGGAATCATGCACGGGCTGTGACACCTTATAATGCGACTTCGCGCTTTGCAGAATCGTGTGACATGAAGCGAAACAACAGTTGACACGTGGGTCAGAAGTCATCTTCTTCGGCCTCACCGAGCAGGCCTGCCACTCCAAAACATTTTTGGAACCCTTCATTCTTGCCACAGGCGCTTCTTAGTCAAATGGACAGGACACAGCCACATGGTGATATGGAACGGCTCTCCGGCGTTGGCACAGGATTGGAGGCCTGACTCCCGCTGCAATCTCGCTGTCCCTTCCCACCATCCAACCACCACCCATTCAGCAATTAAGGGCATCCCACTGCCGAACTCGCTCCAGCGAATAGCGGCCTCTAGGACACCCCCCAGTGCCTGTGAGGCTGAGGGAGAGGTAAATCCGATGTTGTCGCAAGGGCTTTCACTCTGAATCTGGGTAGAACTTTTCACATGCCGGGGACAACACATCTGCCTTACATAGTCTTGAGTCTATAAATTCAGGAGAAATCTTCGAGTTGTTCTTCCCTTCCTTGTGACACCCCTAGCAGACAGCACTCTTCCAAGCGGTGCCCTCTAACTAGCACCAAGCCAGACCCCTATCATCAAAGATATAGCAAGATCTCGCAACATCATGTTGATCTCCCACCTCCTCCCCCTTCTCTCGCTGGCAGAGATTGTGTCCGCCGCTGATTCCGTCTACTTCAACCTCGACGCCGCCTTCAACACCGACTTCATCCGCGGCTTCCTCGACACCAACATCCGCACTATTAGCAACGAAAGCATGTGGCCCACATCACGGATTACCACCATGGTGGTCGCATGGCGCGACGTGCCTGGCCCCGTACGGCCGCGTGCGGGCCCGCACTCCGACGATGCCGCGACCATCCGCGCTGACATCAGCGTGCGCATCAAGACACCGGACGTCTGCCTGCCTGTCGACGGTTCGATCACGTATTACCTGTGGCCGGTGTGGGACGGGCCGCGGGTGCAGCTTCAGCCAGACGGGTGGGACACGCATACGGATCTGCTGAGCGCGTGCCAGGACAAGGCGAACAATGAGATGAAGAAGCAGGTCGGCAAGAAAGAAACCATCGACGGGATTCGGCAGCTCGTCGAGAATTTTGTGTTTCAGACGTGGACGCCCAAGCAGCGGTGGATTTCGACTACTCACGGGACGCTGGGGATCGACCGGGAGTTGCCCGGGGTGCTGCCGCCGGTGGGCCCAAACTGTCCGCCTCCGAAGCCCCCGCCGCAGTGCCCGCCGCCAAGGCCGGTGAATAAACCCCCGGTGGAGTGCGAGCTGAAGGACAAGAATGATGGATGTGGAACAAAGGTGTGTGTGTGTGCAAACCACTAGGCGATTGAAATTGAGAAACCCCATCAGGGGGGCGAGAATGATTCTCGAGAAGCGTACTTGGATTTTGTCATATTATTCTTCTTCTTTCCGTAGCTGGCTTGCAAAGCTCCTTCACATAGTTCGACCGCACTAGCTTTCAGATTTGGCTCTCTTTTAGCAGCCACACACAGGCGCTAAGGAGAGTTACTCGCTCCACGCATCAGAATCGACCGATACCTTGCACTCTTCGTCGCTGTCGTCATCTTCGTGGTCGGTGTCTTGCCAATCGTCCTCGTTACCATTCCACGAGAAGATCTTTTCCAGTCGCTCCGTCCCATGCTCGCCCCATTTGACCAGCGGCCAGGCTAGCATGCCGACCGGCCTGTAATCACTGCCGAACGCTTCCAACATGTATGAATCTTCGGGCCCGTACAGCCAATACCGCAATTCCCGCGCTCCTTGCATTTTCTGCAGGTGGTCACAGGGCAGCAGCTGCTGCTCTCTTGTGGTGGAACTGCCGCGGCCGCGACGCTGGGCTGTTGCTTGCCCGAGGGGGTCGGGCCACGAGTACACCTGCCGGTACGCCCGGTTGCGCGCGGGGATCTTCCCCGGGTTGAGCTCGATGTCGGTTGGCGCGAACCAGCGGGGGTCCCGCGCTGGGCCGTGACCTTTGGCGTCTACCACGTGCTTGAACGAGACGGCAATGGAGGACTGGGCGTCTGCGTGGGCGCACCACCGCAGATCCCGCGTGGCGAAGCGGCTGTCGTCAACAACAAAGTACGCGGTTTTAAGGTTCGGAAGCACGCCCGTGTTGATCAGGCGGGTCAGGTCGTATTTTAGCGTGTCGATGCTAACGGCCACGTTGCGCAGGCACTAGGCGAAAGCGGGTCCAGGTCCGAGTCCAGGGTCACCACCCCCGGAGAAGTAGCCTGGCATGGGCGGCGGGGTGTATAGCACCGACGTGTCGCACAGCAGGAATATGTCACGCTCTAGCTTCGCCCGGATGATGCCTCCCTCGCAGCCCGGGTGCGCAACTGCGTCGGGGAGGGCCTTGCTCAGTGCAGCGTGGCGGCTCTCGCGATCCACGGTCAGGATAGCACGAGCCGCGGCGTTATTTGGCTCTCCGCCGGCGATGAAGCGATCATAAATGCGGCCTTTCTGGTAGCGGTAGCGGGTGCGGATCCGGTGGATCAGCCCGTCCTCGATTACGGCGGCGTGCGACAGCTCCCAGACGTAGAGGCGGAGCTCAGCTGGCAGGCGCCTAAATATGGGAAAGAAACGTAGCGGAGGGTGGGCGGTATGGACTCCTCTTTTTTTGTTGGTCCGCCCGGCTTTCGGGATGAAGCTGCCGCTTGTTCCTGGTGTAGCTTCTTCCAATGAGGCCCCCTCCGACTTGCCCTGACTGACGCGCACCCTCCGACTGCGGCCTACGGCCGGCATTTTCAGCCAGTTGCCTCGATTAGGTATCTGGCGATGGCGAAAAAGAATTGTAGCAGAAGAATCGAACTTAGAGAGAGAGAGAAAGGGAGAGCGCAAGCACGAAGCCGGCAAGATGTAATGAAGAGCTGGGACTCGGGGGTGCGTGATGGTGAGTCACAAGCCAACCAGGCAGTATAGCAGGGGTTAAGCGCAAAGGCGCAAGGGCCAAGGCCAAGAAAACCAGTGGACTGCGTTCCTGGATGTTGCCTTTTGCAATTTTCGTAGTCGTGCATAATATGGCCCTGAGTTACCGCTAGCTAGGTCTGAACTTCCATGATCCCTGTATGGGACATCACGCACAGCACAGGAACACTAGGTTCTAGCAGCGTTATTCTTCACTAGGATAAACGCCCACCTTGCCACGGTATTTCAGTCTCGGTCTGCCTCTCTGCGTATATCCCAAGCAGCATTGGCTGCGTTGAAGTCTCCTAGGACGACCTCTTTCAACTTGCCCTTAACCTCAAGCCCCAGGTCCGCAAGTAACCATCCAAGTATAGCTTCCTCTCGAGCTAATAGGTCATGACACGATGTTGTCACACTGTTGTCCGTCTTGGGTAATTCGCGTCCACCAAAGCTCGAGTCCGCTCGCCATATCCCAACAGAGCCTCGGCGTTGTGCGGGTCGTGATACCATACCAACTCCGCAAATGAGATGCAATTGCCCGTTTGCAAGTGAGGAACGAGTTTGCCGATGGTCTCCTCGTCCACATCGAAGCACATCCGCAGGTACCACATATCCATGGGCGAGTTGTTGGGCGGACCGTCTAGGAATACGGGCAGCCGAAAGAACAAGTAGCCAAGCCGCTCCTTCAAGTCCGTCCTTTCGATCATACTAGAGGCAACTGACTCGACGTCAGAATTAGCGCATCGAAACAGGCGCGACAACCCGGCCGTTTTCTCGTCTTCAGTCTCTTCACTCCCGCCATCGTACTGAATTCCGTCTCCAGGGTATCTTTCGAGACATATACGGGATAGGGAGCTGTTTTTACTGAAGTTATTTCACTCTTCTATGTAATTGAGAACATTGAGCCAGCGACAGAGTGGGCATCCTGAGACTAGCGATCTTGTGAGCTGACACCGATAAGAGAGATAAAAACAAAGGCAAAGCTGTGGTTCTAAGCAGTACACTTCAGGGGTTTATTTTCTCAGTTAAGGAAAAAAGTGAAAAAGGGCAAACAAAAAGGCGTTACATCGGCACGCACCCCCATTTCTAATCCGTACGAACCCCAGATAGGCACGCACTGTCAAATTACGTAATCACTGTTAGTCAGCCGCTCTCGCGAGCGGTTGGGCCACTATTCAGGAGCTCTCGGTCTTCCAGACCACTCCTCCAATAGAACACACTTCACGACTTCCAATTACTGCGTTTCTGGTGACCACGTTGAATTCAACACGCACCCCCTAATCCTCCAGGGTTAGGGTTTTGTATGGTAGAAAATCAGAGCGTTTTGGAGAAGATCTGGCTTCCTGTACGCCATCAGTGGGCTACCTGTTATACTAGGTTCTACAGGAAATTCGGGGCCAGGGTCACCTCCCCCACGGAATCCACCAACCTCAACGTCAAAAACTTCCTCGTGAACGGCCGAGCCGGTATCCTACGCCTAATAGAAGCTCTCCAAGCCCTCGCGCAACGCCAGATGACTATCCTTGAGGATAACGGTCTATAGAAGCCGCGAGAACTCGTACCTACTTCATCAGCACCGCCTATATGGGTTCTTTGCCGTTGAAAGTCTCATACAGGGCGTTGGAGTTGATCAACCGAGAGCAGCGGTATGCCAGGGCAGCGTTTCCTTCGAAGAAGAGAGTCCCAAAATGGCAGAAGGATGCAAAGACAAACCAGGTCTTTATAGATAAACTGAAAAGTAGCCTTGGTTAGGCTCATCCCGTCGCCTCGATTCCAAGTCCTTTAATTCCTTGTCCACGGACTGGGCGGAATACACGCCAAAAGGCCCAAGATGACAACATAGGGACCTAAGTGTGATTCATGCGCTAGTGGAGAGAGACCTCCAAGCCTCACAACCAGCTAACATGTTACCTAATAAATTATTAAAATAGATCATCTACCTAACATGCAAACGCCCACCTCACAGCCGGGCCCAGTCTAACCATCTGAAACATCTTGACAGCTCACTTGAGCTGACATCCACAACCACTCCACCTTGGCCATTCTTCATCTCAACGCGGAGCAAAAAGAATCATCGACCACGGTGCGACTCGAACGCACAATCTCTAGAGCCGAAATCTAGCGCCCTAGCCATTGGGCCACGCGGCCTTAATCCGATGATTCATTTCTGCTCCCTTCGAGTTCGACATAACGTCTAGCAGGGAATTCTAGACCAAGAAATAACCAGAATGAGCCGTGAGCTTCTGGCAATGGGCGCCGGAATAGGAGGCTCTAACAACGGTGAGAGCTACCAATCCAACATGCCGTGTCTGTGAAGCCGGCTCGCCCCTCGGTCGCTATCTACTAGCTAAACCGTCCACCGTCGACCCCTCTAAGTCTACGCCATCGCCAAACCCCGCGTGGTGGGTGGGCGGGACATTCCCGAACGCACCATCAAGACTGGGGAGGTTCGGGCGGCGTTGGGAGGGGGCTGAAGTGTTGTGACGAACTCGTCAGGGGGGGTTCCCATCAACGAGGACTCGAGTTGTGGTGGCTTCAAATCGAGTTGCAATTTGTTGGTGGCTCTTTCCGTCGACTTGCATTGGCAGGGTGTCATCACGTCCTGGAGCAGAAAGAGCCAATGGCGCGCGTCGCCAGTGTGTACATACGTAGGTAACCGCCTTGCCCCGCATTCGCTTCTTTGCACACGTTCTCTTGCTCTGTCCTCAGCTTGAAAATGTCTGACGAATGATTATGTCGCTTTCTTTCGTCGATGCGGCAAACGCGCTTCGTGTTCAGGTCCTGAAGGATCGCCGGCCCCGTTTTGCGTTTTGCGCAAGTCCCGGGCAGATCTCATCACAGCGACTTCCCAAATGCATCATGCTGTGGTTACATCGGCTCAGCCCTGGAGCAGCCACCTCATGAAGGGTGGGTCACGAAGCAGTTAATAATGCAGTGTATGTACGGATTATCGCAGCGCAGTGGCAGACGGAAAGCAGCCACTTTCTTTTCCGAGGAAATGACAGGGCCTGAGTTTTACCGTTTCATCTGTGAGAGGCCCGTGACCCCGTGTTTGTTGGTTCGAGCCCGCCGGCGATTTGCCTCTCATTGGACCAGCCGCCGCAATCCCTTGCAGGCCTGCATCTCGAGATAGCAATTGGGGGCTGGAATTGGGGCCGATGGCAGTCGTGCCAACGCAGCAGCAGCAGTGGGTGGGTGCACCCAGCATCAAGCACTGTCCTGGAGGTGTGGCACGGCCCGAGGAAATGGCCAATGGCCCAACGATGCGCCCCTCCTCGGAGCCGAAGATCCTAGTTTCACATGGGAAGGCTCTGGCAAAGGTACATGCGGAATCCACAATGCTCTGCTGGGGCTCTGCTCTTGCAGACCTGCATACATGTTGCAGGGGTCGGTTTCAAGGTCCTGCGGGGTTGCCAACAGTATAACTCAAGCCTGTCGCTGTTCTGGGTGATACCCGCTGTGTTGATCACCCTGACATCACGACGTCTTGTCTCACCCGCTACTGCCGGCTACGGTAGCCATCCTCGCCATGGGCGCATACACCTCGAGAGAATCCTGTGCGGCCCAAGGGTCCGTTGTGAATTGCACCCTCTCGCCGGCCAACGTGACCGACTTCAACAAGGTCACCTACGTAGGCAAATTCGGCCGCGGCGGATACCCTCCAAACCAAGACATTGCCGGCATAGGCGTGAGTTCAGCTCTGGCAGAATATCTTCTAGCCGTCACTGACATGCATGTTCGTCAGGTTCTTGGCACCTTTCTTGGCGTCACAGTCGTCTCGTTACTATGCTCTGTGGTCAGCACGATATGGTGGTGGTCCAAGAATGTCTTCAGGTGGAAGCAGAGGATGAGGAGAGAGTAGGCGCCCTGGACCGAATCTACCAGCATTTCTTCTAACCCCCGCGTGAAGAGACAGAGACGCCACCAGGTCTGTCAGGTTCAGCTTCGCGGGATTCCTCGAAGCGATTGTCGTCACCTGTAGCGACCAACAGATATTCACCGGCTGTGCGTACGCCGTCACTCTTCGCTACTGGACCGGCTGCGAGATCTCGGCGTACCACTATAACATCGTGGCTAATATGCTACTTGTCACATGCGCAACCCATCTGACGGCCGTCACGGTCTCGCGAAACTACTGGGAGAACCCCTGGCCGAGCGCGTTCCGCGTTCTTCTCACGGCGCTGCTCTACATCGTCACTGGTATCCTGCTCTCCAACTCCGGCGTCGATTCTCTGGCGTTTCCAACCAAGGTCCCCGATGACAGCGCAAGCTACGATCCGATTCTTCTACCCGCAGCCTGCTTCCAGGTTGAAACGAGCCAGGTCGACGCGAACATAAAGGCATCGTTGAAGTCGAAGGACAGCTTCTTCGACAGCGCCATCCCAGGATGGAGAGAATACCTGCTCATGTTCATCTTCTACACCATTGCCGTCCTTGTTCGGATCGTCAGCGTGATCAAGTCCGGGGGGGACAAGGAGCGCGGAAAGCGGAGACGCATCGTGGCCTGGACGAGGAGGAAGTTCTCTTTCTTCTTCAACGGCGTCCCCCGACGAATCCTCTACCTAGTCTTCGGCCTCTATCTTGTCGCTGGCAATGCTGTGGGAATATGGACAGTTGTCTACCTGGGCTACAACGTCTTCCGGCTTCGAAGATGGGTCGGAAACTCTGGCTGGTAAGTCGCTCCCTATTTTCTGTCACTGAATACGTCTAACACGCCCAGGTTCGAAACGAACGGTGGGAAGAACCCCGAAGATGACCCCAACTCCTTCGGCCAGCTTGTCCCAGTGTTTCTGAACCTGCTGCTTATCTTCGCCATCGTGCAATTCATCGCCGACGAGGCTCGTCGGCGCACAGAACGGAAGAAATCGAGAAGGGAATACGAGCATGCTATCAGCGAGGCCACTGGCTCGATGGGTTTCATGCGCAAGGACTCGGAGAATCTGTACTTCACCGATACACTCGGGAAGGACGACAAGAAGTCAACGTTTGATGTCACCGTCAAGCCTGTGGTGTCGATCGACTCGGATGCCATCACGCCGGTTGCCACGCCTGATGAGGGCATCCCTGGGGGCGTGAAGTTGAACAAGTCGCCGACGCCAAAACAGACGGGGGTCGTGGAGGTGAAGCCGCAGGTGCCCTCCAAGGATAGAGACAGCGAGAAGCAGAAGGCTTCGTAGGCAATGGTACAGATGGGGAGGCTTCAATGAGGCGATGGAAGACAATGGCGGGCGATTGGTATACCCAGGGATTTCATTCTGCGTTGTCAACTTTAAGGTTTCTTTCATGCAAAGTATACTACGTGTTATATGAGACGAATCTGGGCACACGAAATTTCCTTTTTTATACCTCACCCACGTGACACTACTCACCCCGGCTCAGGCCCGGCTCAGGCCCGACCCAGTCTTTGCTGAGGATTTGCTCAGGCTTGCTCACCTTTGCTCAGGCTTGCTCACCTTTGCTCAGGCTAAGTACCTTATTCGGCGCGCTACGCCACAGCATACTGAACTACTTCAACTCTAGCCGAGTGGGCCCAGAATTGGTCCCTTACATAAAGATGGCCAAAATTGGTTCCCATCCTAAAAATAAACAGCCTCGCCTTTACCTCTTATATTTTTTCCTATTGCCTACCAGATAGCTACGCATTTAACCTCTACACTCCAAGTCTCGTACCTTCACCTCTTCAAAGCACTCGTACTTCCGCTATTCAACACCCGTTCTCAGAACTTTACCGTTTGCGATGAGAATCACAATGTCAGGACTACCACAAGGATTCTTGATGACCACTGGGATGAGGTCTCCGGTGAGGCTCTCGATGACGATCCAGATGGCTATGCCGATAGCTCCTCGCGGTAACCGCAAACCTCCGAGCCGACAGAAGACTGGAAGACGAAAATGATAAGACGATTGTGGGAGACCACAGGTGTTGCTAGGTGGAAATGGAAGTTGACACGCTACGTTCTTAGTTCTGGCAATTGATCCTGTTATCACAGAAGACAGCTATCTCAAAATCGTTACAGCCTAGTTGTATAAGACGAATCTGGGCACATGAAATTTCCATTTTTGTTCATAATCTTGAGCTGGGGTGACCTGTTGCTGACTTGTCCTGAGTTTCCCGTGAGTCCTCCCTGAGCTAAGCTGATTCCCCACAAAGCCGATGCACAGCCTCAGAGGCCCGTTTTCGGTACCCCCCCCCCCCCCCCGGGGGGGCCGAGTTGGTTGTCCCGATCGAGTCTCCACACAACAAGATGCACCTGGCCATCGGGGGTATCCAGATTCCATCGCAGGATACAAGCATAATCATAGGCGCAAATAGGGATATGGCTAAATATGACACGGCGTCGTTCGATCTAATTTTCCTCTTCCATCATGCGTTTCTTGATCCCATGTTCTGGGCGTGGCAGACTGGTCCCAAACAGACGGAGTTTTTGAAGATGGATAGGGATTAAGCGCACTATCCGGGCACTAACTCTGTTGATGCGCAGGGACCTACCGCCCGATATGCTGGGAAATACGTGGTTATTGTTTGAGAGTCCGCTAAACCTATTGTTTCGTCCAGATAACAAAATAATGTTGACATCCAGAGTACGTTCCTAGGACAGCCCCCCTCTCGACCCCGACACATACACCCCACCCACACCTCTTTTCTGCCTGGCGCTATACCCGACGAACGCCTAAGGTATCGTTTTGGGCTCTTTGCATCCCTCAGCCTGCCCAACGCATGTTCCGCCGCCCGGCCCCAACTGGTCGAGCTGACAGTGCTGCTGTTCAGTGCCGTGTGACGTGTAACAAAAATCGCCACTGCAGCTGACGTGGCCCTATCAGGCCTTAGCATATGAGACATACAGGACTCGTAGCTGCTACACAGAACTCCGCGGAATGAGTTCTCAACATCTCAGGCGTGGTGTCTTCAGCCCTGAATACTTGAGTGAGAGGCCTCAAAATTGTGTACGGAATGATATAGTAGGTTCAGATGACGATGGTTGTCAGTTGGGGTCTCGGTCGAACCTCAGAAGCGCCCTATTGCCAGGACCAGGCAGAAATCCCCCCAACTTGAGTTCATTATCACCACCGAATCCCCCTGCGATCGATCCATTAGCAAAATGATGGAATTCTTCAACTCACATTGTACTATTCCGCCAGACTCTGCGGGCCTTGTCTCTGTTCCTGATTCCAGGGGCACCCTCAGCATCGTGTGGAGCTGCCTCGCCGTTGTGTCGCTCTGCACCTGGGCAGTGCTGCATGAATGCGTCCCGGTGGAAGGCGATACCAAAGAACCATTTCTTCTGGGAATCTACCTTTTCCTCTGCAAAACTTCATCTTTCTTGATCGCATTCTTCGCACCCGAACTCTTTGCCGGGAAAGCCATGGGGTCGCTTTACTTTGCGCGGGAGGGGGCAAAAGAAATGCTGAAATGCGCTAGCGAAATTAGGAAAGGGAGTGCCCCGAGGTCGAAGATAGGGTGGTCGCTCCGTCATGCCTTCCTTGCGAATATGGGAGGTTGGGCCATCGACTTTGATCCTGAGCTAAAGCCTTCGAATGCCGACCCGTTCCTTGATGTAAGTCCAAAGCCAGTGACGACTCCCTCGATATTGCCTGGTCCTGACCCAGCGCAGCAATTGCACGATTTAGAGAAGCGAAGCTCTCTGGAGATCAACAAAGCAGTCAATACTTCCCTCAGCGACGGGCATGAATTCCCGACTCCAAGCGTCCAGCCAAAATCACCCCCAAGCACCACGTCGCTGCTTATTGAAGCCAAAGCCCCATCGCTGACTCGAAGCCCTCCTCCCTCTGCTAAAGACTCCGACTCCGAAACCGAGAGGCATACGGGAGTACGGAATCCGGAGCCTAGGCAGTCAGAGCACCTCGACGGCCGTGCCAATGCAATGACAACGAAAGAAGAGCCTGTGGATCCGAAAACAACTGCCCTGCGCAAAAGACTTGCCTGTCTACGAAAGGAGTACCAGGAGGATAGATGGTTCATCTTCCAAATACCTAAATTTGCCAAGGGTGATTGGAACAAGGTGAAGACCCACCAGGATCGGATCGACCAGGCACTACGGACAGCGACGGAGTCGGATCTTGGCCCTCAGTCTATCAAGACCTATTTTGATAACATAATGGCACTGCGGGGAAACATCTGGGTTGTCGACGGTGCCCAACTGCGATGTGCCTACGAGAGGGGCATAATCGCCGAACTGCCACAAGTCACCGAAGCCGAGATCATGGACAAGAGCAAGGGCGACTGGATTACTAAGCTGTTTGCTATCGTACAAGTACTCTGGCTCTGGGTGGAAGTCGGCCGCCGCTTGGCGGTCGGTCTGGCCGTAACGCAGCTGGAGGTCATGACAGCAGCTTTCGCAGCCTGCAGCGCCATCACATACGCCATGTACTGGTACAAGCCCAAGGATGTGTCGAGCCGGTTTCATATCAGAGCCGCTCGACCTCCTACCTACGAGGACATGATAGAAATGGCCCAGAAAGGACCGAGCTCCATCTATTTCCGGCGCGTACCGCTTTCGATTGGCAACGACTGCTTCCATAATGTCGAGAAAGATCATGTCATTCCGTACACACTCATGGCCCTGATGACCGCAGTGTTTGGCGTAGTTTTTGCCGCGGTACATTTCCTCTGCTGGAACTGGGATTTCCCCTCTGAGCTGGAGAGGCTGTTTTGGAGAATTTCTTGCGTCATTCTTGTTGTGTATCCACTTCCAATGGCGGTTCTCATGCTTGGACATTGGCTAGCGAAGACGAAGAGCCCAACTGACTATTACGGAGGCGCCTTCTCCGGAGCGAGGAGGGTTTTGGAAGGGACGTACATTGTGGCGAGGCTCTTTATCGTGGTGGAAGCATGTCGTTCGCTGTGGTACCAGCCGGGTGACGCTTTTTTGGCTACGCCGGGCCTTAACTCGGTGCCACATATCACATAGTGAGTTTTTGGGCTCTTTTCAGGTGTAGATGTCCTATTTGTAGCTTAGAAGTTCGGCTTACCTTTTCTTCTCGAAGCGCCAGAAGTCTGGCTTTTACTTCTTTTTGAAAAGCCACATAAATGCGAGAACTGGCTTAATACCTCGGTGTTCATGGCTCGTCTGTCATAGTATTCTTTCTTTGAATTTCCTCCAGACCTCGGGGCCTTGTTTTGAAGCATGCTTCGAATATATCTTATGTCACTACGAAGTTACCCCATCCTACCCAGCTTCTAAAAATCCTCACTTCTTAGCCTCGCTCTCTTTCTTAGCCCTTGCTACAGCCTTCGCCTTACCTTGAGGAACCCCTTGCACCGGAGCTGCGTTCTCTCAATTCAGCTAGAAGCACACGGCTGTGATCGATCCAGAGTGGGCATTGAGGATGGTGGAGAAGATATTCCCGTCTTCTATCTAGCAACTAATGGTGCTAGGGGAGGGCTGTTGAATATATGGGGCTCCTGGCGCCTCTGAAGGGAGGCCTTCTGGCCGATGGAAAGGGACGTTTTCCTCTCTCATCTTTGTTATCGAATTGCTTGAAGAAGGGTGTTATATATACGAGTTTTGGAGAACACCTTGGTTATCTGAGACGAATCTCGGCATACGAAATTTCCTCTTTCGTTCGCAATCCTGAGCTAGGGTGAGCCGGGATGAGCTAAGGCTGAATTGTCCTAAGCTCTCCCTGATTCTTCCCTGAGCTGGAGTAATCCGGTACACCGCCGCCGCACAGCCTTGGAGGCCCGTTTTCAGTCCCCCCGACTAAAGTTTCCTTTTGATGCCCCCCGCAGTGTCCACATTAAAGCCAGGGCATGTACTGTTATTACTGTGGGCCATTCCATCGGTGCTGGGATATCATGTACCATCCCAAATTCCGAGCTGGGATATCATTTACCATCCCGAAATTCGGGTTGGTATATTGTGAGAGGAAAGTGGCTGTAGGAGCCGGAATTTATACTCGAGTTAGGACCCTCAGAGGCCCGGTTTTCTGGTTTCCATGTGGAGCACCTCTGCCCACCGCCAGTCACATGAGGCTAGCCTGTGCATCCGTCCTAACGTCCAGAAAACACTGCAAAGTTTTCTGTGAATGTCGCAGATCTCTGATTCACCATACCACCGAAACATGGGGTTAATGGCCTCGGAGAGTTCTCTGTTGCTAGAATTATTGTGGCAAGCCACTCCAGTCTGCGTCCCCACAGCCTCCACCCCGCTCGCTTGCTGCCACTCTAGACCGCCCCCCCCCCATGGGGTCCAACCCCATCTTCGCGCGCCTGCCGGCCGAGATTCGACAGCAAATCTTGATCACCGTTTTCGGCAACCAAGTCATCCATCGGCACGCCGGACAACCTAGCCGGCGCAAGCTCTGCACAGTATGCCATGAACACTGTCTACCGCACCGTTGGCGATGTGGGCAGGAGCTGGCCAATAGATCTCCGAGGTGCCGCCAGCATGTCTGTCTTTCAGCGGTGGCAGAACCTGCCGCAAGACGCGGCCACGGCGGGCGCCATCATCAATCTCATGTGTATGTCGCCCCCCTCCCCCATTTCCTGAAAAGATCGGAGGGCAAGGTACTAACACGCCTTGTCCAGGGACCGAGGTCGCAGCCTCAGCGGTCGTAGGCATCCGCGGTGTTCTCGGCGAAGGCAACTCGGGCACAAAGCGGGCGGGCGAGATCCTCGTCCAGCCCATCGGCAGCCGCATAACATTTGACGCGCGTTACGGCGTCCCCCGGGGCGATCTTGTTGGCATGGCTGGGCGTCATCGTGCTTACGGCGCTACTCTGCACCTGTTGCTACGGTGGCCGCGCCGGCTTCCGGACGCTGCGCCGTCGCATCGAGCAGCTGTCGGTGGGGCGGGTGTTTACGACCTTCTTTTTTCCTCATAAGAGCACGCTCACCATGCCAGCGAAGCAGTGGCGGGTGTCGAACGGACGGAAGATGGTCACGGTCGATGTCGTAGCGAGGAGGGCGGGGGAGGAGCCGATGTTTGCGAGGAATGGGCAGGAAGGACTGATTGACAGACAGAAGCGCTAACGTCGGGGTCTCCCATGTATAGCAAGACCATGGTCGCCCAAGATCCTTAATGGCCAATTCCAGTCTTCTCTGGTGTTTGACTGCGTTGATCATGTCGTAATCTTCCCTGGGCGAGCGTCTTTCATGCACCTCATAAGGAAGACTGACGGCCAGCACATCGTCGGGAATCGCCTCGGTCAACCATCGGGCTTTTGATAGCATCAACTCCAGAACTCCGTCAGGAAAGATTGGATCATCTCTGTCATCACGGTCTAGATCGAGCGCCGAGAGGAGGTGCCTGGCACATACCGCACTTGGAGTCTCCCCGGCATTGTTTGCCGCACTCAGATCAGTTCTGTTCTCCATAAGCAGCTTGACACGGTTTAGGAGGTCGCCCTTTGCCACTTTGACTGCTGAGACTACCAGGCGAAGCGGTTTCATGCCCTCATGATTGCGATAATTGATGTCTGCGGTGCGTTTTGAAAGTTCCTCATGAGGCTCGCTCCAAGTCCTCATTCTGGCGGTAGCGGCATGCAGGGCGGTTTGTTCTCGGCCATCAGTCTCATTTAGATCACATCCCGGCACATCCAAGGCGACTAGTAGGGGGAAGACATTTGATGCGTACACCATATGCAAGAAGCAAGCGCCGACATCAAACGCGCTGGTGACGACGCAGCGGTAGCGATCACGGACGAGACAAGCCTCGCGAAGGCTGGACAGACGCTCGGCAGTCCCGGCAAAGTCTTGCGGGCGTTGCTGCTCCCCCCTGGGATTGGATGTGTGTTGGAGGGCAGCGTGGTGGGCAGGAGAGGGTTGTGGTGTCTTGTTGAAGGAAGCCCGGCCTGTCGCGGTCTGCCAGCTGGGTAGGTGGAGATGGAGATGGACGCAGATGGACGGGCAAAGGTATGGACAAGGCGAGGTGGACAGGGCGAGGGTAACGGGGCAAGGGTGACAAATTGGAGGATGGGGAACCTACGGGGCAAAAAGAAGTTCGTCATGAGAAATTCGGCGACCCCAAAGAGAGATTCGCCGAGGTCTGGGTCCAGAGGGAGGTAGCCATTGATGCCCACGGCGAGAGACTGGAAGAAGAAGGCGAGGAAGCGGTCCTGCGACTCGGGCGAGCATGTGTATTCGAACGTGAGGCAGACGAGCGCCGTGGGGTTGTACTGCTTGCTGGGGCGACGAACACCTCGCCGTCTCGATAGCCTCAAAGTGGCCAACAATGCGGTGGAAACGGGTGATCGCCCGTGCGCACTTGTTGGCGGCAAAGAGTGACCGCACGCCAAGGTCAATCAAGCCGTCCAGGGAGAACTGATGGCAGGGTATAGCCATGGATGTCTGTGGGGTGGCCGTGATGGAGTGGTCGCGATGCTGTGTGCGATGGATGGTCCGAACGGCGATGCGATGACCAGACCTGGGGGCGATGAATCTGGTGATGGGTTGCTGTGGGCGTCACAGCAAGCGGTCAGGACAAGGTAAGCTGGTGCGGGCTTCCACCAATGAGTTACTGGACAGGAATCAAGAGACTAGAAGAGCAGAGAGTTCCATCAAGCTAACTAGCTAGCTTCCTGCTTGGCGCCTAACCATGTCACGCCGAGCGCTTTTATTCCCCCACCCCAAGCAAACTCCCGGCACCACACCACGCCACACCACACCACACCATCCTATCCAAGCCGCCGCCCATCTAGCGGCGAAGAAGACGGCCGAGGAGACGACGGGCTGACAAGAGGCTTGTCAGGGAGCTCGTGTTGGCAGTACCGTGGATCCGACGACCGCTGCCACCTGCCATGATCTGACCAAGGCCCGTGGACATGCTGTGTGTGGCGAGAGCGCTGCCGTACAGGGACGAAAACCGAGCCTTGCACTCTACAACATGAAGACCGAGGATCTGGGCGGTACGGGCTGCGAAACCGAACTTGAAGGCGTCCAGTGGGAACACTGAGGCCTGAACAGGCTTATTGTCGGGGGGGCCGGTGAGCGGAAAACCCTTCTCGCAGTGGATTCGGATCGCCTTGAGAATGTCTGAAAACTTGAGGATAGGTACGGCCCTGTCCTTGGCGTTCTCGCTGAGCAGGCGTACACAGAGCTCGCCACCTTTGTGCAGATTGTCCGACGAGGAAGCCTTGTCGTTGCAGAACTTGCCGCTTTGGCGAACCCAAACTTGGACTCGAGATTTCTCGGCAACGCGATGAACGCGAGCCTCGACGTCGTCGTTCTTGTGGATCTTGTAATCCAGGCCGGCCAGCTCGAGACGGACGGCCATCTTGACGGAGGGATGGTTAAGTGTGATGTTGTGGAGGATCGAGCTGATCGACTTCGCGGCCATGTCGGTGTTGCCTGGGTTGGCAAGTGCAAACAAGGCGTAAAGTTTGTTTTGGTACTCGATGCAACAGATGTATAGGGGTATGTCGGCGTCGGAAACTGGCCTCAGCTCGAAACCAGGTATTCCGGCAATGTTTTCCTTGACCGAGTTGGATACTTCCAGGAAGAGGGCCATGTAGAGAGACTTTGAGACGGTGATGATAGTCATGGTGCCTGTTTGGGGAGCGTAATGCTGCAGAATCCCGAAGGTGAGCTGTTGTGCTGCGACGATGAAGTGAAGAGCAGATGGGATTTTCTGTACTTACCACCTGGACAGTACCGTTGGTAATCCGGTTGATGAGCCGCTCGAGTTGGGAAATGTAACGGCCTGTGAGGATCGCGCGGTCCACCGGATCAACGATGAAGTGGTAGTCTTGAGCCTCGGTGTTGAATGTGAAGAGGTAGTGGAGGGACGCAAGGATTTGTTGAAGACGCTGGGGTTTGGCAGCCTTTTGAAGGTCCAGGATTGCTTGGACCAAGGCCATGGAGGCTGCGGAATCCTGAAGAACCTGCGAGTGAAGGTCAGCGTCTGATTCTATCTAAAGCTTCTCTGATGCGCGCTGCCGCAATGCGCTCGGCGCTTGTGCCTGGCCGGTCAAAGAAATATAACGAAGACAAAGAACAAAGAAACTAACCATTTTGGGGCGATTGATCTGCGCCGACGTCTTGGAGATCATGGACTGAGGAACCAGTTGCAGTGATGCAACCCTAGAGGTGTGGAGATGCGAAGTGAGAATTCCAGAGTTTTGAACAAAGGCAACAACATAAATACAACACCAAATGTCACGTGTTGTGGGAAAATTGTGCGCATATTGTCTTCAACTTATCTCGTCTCGACTGTAGCCCGATCCTGGTTCCCGGCTGATTGCGCACTGTGAACGGATTGTGGCTAAATTTTCAGCAACACTGGGAGTAACTGAGGAGGAGTCAATCCCCATGAAAGGAGACCGTACAGCAACCTGCCGATCCTCCTTAGACGACACCCGATTTGTCCCAACTCGCCGCTTTGTTCTCCATCTTTGCGTCGGACAGGCCCAGGGTGTTTCCTCGCCGTCTCGCTTTGATCTCCCATCTTGCCTTGTCGGCAGCCCTCTAGCTTATCAATCGCTTCATTCTCCAAATACAGGCCCCGGCCTTCCTCTCCTCAGCCACCAGTCTTCTCTCGCCGTCTCTCCCACGCTGTCCCAACGCTGGTCACGATCTTGCACTCGCCATTCTCCCCCGTCTCCCCAAGAAGCCCCTCTCCCTCCGTCCCCTCGAGACCGCCCAGAAAAGAGGCTGACCACGCATCTGAATTCCATCGCCTCCCGAGCACCACGCGACCTGGACGCCCTCCAGCGCCCTCTCACCCAGCGCCGCGGTGGCATCCAGCCATCGCTGTTTGCCCACCAGCACTACTACAACAAGATATCAAGCTCTTACAGCGAGGCCAGAGCAGCAGATCTTGTCAAGTCGAGGATTATGGTGGACTTTTTTTCCTCGACCAACAATACGGCCGATGCATCGGCCAAGCCATCACAGAGGTTCCCCGTGAAGACTCCAACGGCAACCTTTCCAATCCTCAGCCTGACCTGCTGGAAGGCCTCGAGACGAGCTCTCTCTCGCGTCACCTGCATCACCACGCTCTCCACCACGGCTTGTCTCTTTCCCTGTGCCACTTTGCGGTAGAATCCACGCAGACCGATGGCAACCTCTATCAGGCGACGGACCAAGCGGCCTACGACGGGGCCGTCCTGGTGTCCGCACGCAACCGAGCTCTCACTGAGGCCAGAGCAGCTGCGCAGGATGGCACCCTGGACAATGCCGCCGCGGCTGCTGCCGTTTCTGCTATCAACAAGGCGGCCGGGAAGACGGCCGTCTTCACCTACGCGACCGACGGCAAGGTGGCCGAGGTGTTTGCCCACCAATACCAGAACGGGCAGTACCACCAGAACCTGGCGGCCAGAGCGAGCCTGGAGGACTACCCCAACAGGGGGCGCGAGCTGATTCGCAACGCCCAGGACTACGCATGGTGTGGAACATAGTTGCTGTTACTAAATGCTGGTATCAGTGGATTCACTTTTGCTGGGTTTGGTGCAGCGGTTTCGTACGACAGTTAAGCAGTCAAGCTTTGTGGCGTCGAAACAAGCTGCGCCAAGGTCTTGCCAGGGACGGGAAGGGGGTCGCTCGGTATTTGCACACGTGTAGCTGTGACGACACTTGCTTTGTTTGAGGTGCAACTAAGGTGATTGCGATGTCACTTTTCTGGGATTCTAGCTGGGGAAAGATTAGGCTTTGCCTCGGCTTTTGGCCTGCGGAACCGAGTAGAAATTTGGCCGCAATGGCAAAAACTGTGGCGTGCGTTTTCCCTCCACCTCGGATACTTCGTCTTCTTCGGGCGCGAATGTTGCACTGTCATCGCGAGTCGAGAGAATGGAAGGAGCGAAGCGACACAACCCTACCGTTTCCCATCGCCCGCGAGTGGAGCGGCCGGATGCGGGGGGCTCGCTGACCAGTCCGACATGAGCAAAATTGGATGGCCGAGATTTCTGACTGTCCACTCTATCAGAAAGTAACGATAGTGGTATTATGCGCATTCATGTCTCGGGTTGGTGAGCTCAAGCAAATCTTGCATGCACCTGTCGGGCGAGTTGCCGGCGCAGGGTGCAGGGTACGCAAGAGGCGCTGTGCTCGGTGCCCAATTTTCAATAACACTCCCCGTCACCTGCGGACGACCTAATAACCTTGTTAAGGTCTGGTTTTTGCAGCATAATAACCCTGTTTCAGGCTCTTTTGTTCATCAGAAATCTGTGTCACTCTTGTACTTATCTTTACTTGCGCCTCGTTGATCATGCCTTTTGTGTCATGGTTGTGAAGGCTCTAGCCACGCTTTCCCCTACCCTCTGAGCTGCTGGGGCCGCCGCAAGACAAGGCCCCTGATATGCCCATGCCTAGGAATCTTCCAGAACTAGATACTGTGCCAGAGGACAACCCACTGTTGGTGGTGAGAAGGGAATTTTTACCGGTTCGACTGTCCTTCCTGATTGGCAACTCTACTAGCCACCTCTCAGGCAAACTAGAGAAGCAGGCATTGCGGCCCGGGGGCTAAGAGAAGTGGCCGATCGAGCACCAACAACCCGGCGCTTTTCGTCTCGACTAGCTGCGGGCTTGCAGCCCCTTCTCTGCTGAAGGAGTGGATGAGTAAGCCTCAATATTTGGCGGATTTGTCTACAATTTTGACCTACAAGAAGCTGCCGTTGCCTACTGACGCCACTTACCTTCACCTACCCTGGCGCCCTTGCTGGTGCTTCTTCGGCGCTCTTTTGGTGAGGGTGCAGGTATTCAAGCTGAGCGATTTACTTGCCTTTTGCGGATGCCTTGTAGAGCTGTATCTTGGCTCAGCCCTCTGCTGCCGAGAGACATGATGCGGCCGGTAGCCAAGCTCTTAAGGAGAGGACGAATAGGAGTCTGGAGGACATTTCAATGGAGATTTGTAACCTCCTGCGGGCTACAGGGCAAGAACGCGAGTTTGGAAACAGTTTCGTGGAACAAAGGGGTCTCAGTTCATCCTGATATACAGCTGACACCGCGCCAACGAGTTGCCTCCTTCAATCCGGAGCTCGTTCACTGCCTCTGGAGTTCTAACTGGAAGATTGCAAGTTGTAGAAATCCATTCGGCAAGTATAGGGCACGTGAGACTCTACGATTTCCGCCAATGGCTCAGCTGAGTGACAAGGTCACATCGCGGGGTGCCAGGTCTTGCTCCGGGCTGAGTGACGAGCGTTTGCGCAACATCATTGGTCGGTCTGCTTTACCCCTTTTTCCAGGGCTGAAAGTGGAGTTAAGATCTTGATCGGATTTTGAAAAGAGGAAGAGCATGGGATTTTGAGCAAGGAGGGACGTTCAGGGTGGAGACTTGGTGTTTGGGTAATTTGGGTTCGTGGGCCTGGGGATTGCAGGTCGGTTCAGGTTCTTGTAATGAGTCCCCTGTACCTCGGCCGGCTTTCCTTCATTCTATTTCGACCATATGAACATACAAAATACACTACCTGGGTAACATGTCAGGCTGCGCGGGACGGACCATGTTGGACAGCCACGTCTTGAACGGCTTGGGGTGGTACCAGGGCGTTCTCTCTCCAGCATCATTCTTGGCTCTGAGCTTCCTTGCTCTCGCTTCGCGGTACACGATGAAGTAATACCAAAAGAGAAAGGTGGCGCTTGTTGCGACGACGGTAAATAGAACCCATATCCAGACGTAACTAGAGACGACGCTTTCAGGGTTCTGCGTCGCATTCGAGTTTTTGGATGCGCCGGTGGAAGGACTGGAGTCGGGGAACCAGTTGAAGAAGGTCATGGAGAATATTGACTAAGCATAGGATGGTTAGCTTTCTGCTTGGGATGGAGGAAGTTCGGGCAGTTTCTTACGGCGAAGAAGGTGCCCGGGAGGAAGACCATGGTGACCAACGCTATTGACCTCATATGTCGTGAGTCTCGTCTCATCTCCAGGGCAATGTGGACGTTGCTTTCACCCTCAGCCTGGAGAAGGTAAACCTCTGTCAGCGCATCATCACCTTGCTAGAAGACTGATACAGTATGGAAGGGGCTGGTCTTACCCATTGACTTGCCATGGCCATTCCTTCAAGACGCATCTTGCAGTCTCTGATTTTGTCGCTGTACTCGTCCTTGATTTCGCTACCTCTTGCAGCGAACTTTGACCCGATGCGACGTAAGTGCTGTCGATGTGTCTTTGCATTCCGCGTTCTTCCAGAGACTCCTGTTTTGCGGCTTTCGTATCTCCATGTGCCGTCTTCAAACCCGGATTTTGAGACGGACGAGGTTCTTTCAGGGAGTGGTACGGCCCCCTCCATCCTCGCTTTACCCTGATCCGCTGCTACGATACTGGCAGTAGTATCTTGTGGTTTTTTCCCTCCTTGGCTGAGACCACTCGGAAGATTGGGCAACTCGATATCGGAGTTGTATGCAGATTCCACGGCCAGGAGGTCTTGCAGTGCCTGTTTGCTGGGCTCTGGGGTCCCTGTATAGTCTCTATTGAGGTCAGATCCCGCCCGTTTTGAGTCAAAGTTGAAATTCATATGCTCCACAGCGGAGATGGTTTCTATATCCCCCCTATCCGGCGAGGCTTCAACCGGGATGAGAATTTCTGTCGAGAATACCGTCTTATTTAGCGATTCGGCGCAGGCAATGAACTTGAGAACTTGGGTCTCCCAACTTATGAGTTGATTTCGCAAGTAAGCCATGTCAAGCCACTCGTTTCGCTTGGTGATGTTCTTTCTGGCCGTCTCAGACTGATCATCATACATATCCGCGCTAAAGGAATCCAACGCGAGAACGTGACCCTCCAGTTTGTCGATGCTGTTTTCCACAATACCTGCATGTCTTATTCGTTCAAGTTCGAGGATGATTCCGGCAACGAGAAGTGGATGAGCGGCGTCTTCTGGTGCTAGGGCTATTCGCTTGATGATCTCGGTATCAACCGTTGGTATAGACCCAAATACGACGGTAAAGGTGAGCATGCAGTGCGGGAAGAAAGTGCAGGACAAGGCCAGATCCATGCCCCAGGCGTTTGTTGTTCGGAGTTGAATGACTAGACACCTTGGTAAGATGGTGGAACTTGACCAAAACTTGAAGGTGAGAGATGGAACTATGAGGCTTCCGCGAACTTACCATACGCAGGCCAATCGCCCATTCTAATTTCTGAGACAGAAAACGCAGGAATATCCGCACGGCTGATGACGCGAGCTATGTCACCATGAATGAAGAGGCTCTTCATCATTTGGCGGAAAGTTTCCGCCGAGAATGGTAATGATCGCAGACCACGCCGGTAGCGGTCCAGAAGGTGGAAGTCCATAGGTTTCTCATCTGAATGCTGGCCATGAGGGCCCTTTGAACCAGGTGAGGCCTGGATTGATGGTCCGCCTTCGATGTTGAGGTCATCCGGTGCGTTGTTGGTACGCCTTGGTGCTTCTTCTCCCAGGTCCCTGCGTATCAGTCTGTTGCCATACCGTTGTGTAAGTCAACGGCATCGACGCCTCTGCGAAGGCTTGAGGTGAAAATATTTAGGGGGCCACACGTACATGACAACTGTCCCAGACTTAGATCCATCTGGTAGCGGACATTTCTAGGATGAGCATCGCTATTAGCTTTCATGGCTGCAAACCCCGCATCGCCTCATGCATGCAGAATCGCCCTCAGAACGCACCTCTTCTTGCCATTGACTCCATCCCTCATTGCTGTCAAGAATCACTTGCGTCTGGCTCTCAGTTAGCGCACCAGGTCTTTGGCAACCCGAGGGAAAGATAGGGTGTGGAATTTTTCCTCTCATACCGGCAATTGGCCGTCTAGAGCCGAGATGACCGTTGTTTGGCGGAAGTTTTGATCGGAGGTGTATTTGAAGAGCTTCTCCCGGTCGTTCTTGCTCATCAACCCGTAGTCGCGAGCAACATCCATTTTCTAGCGTTCAGGTGTGCCTCTCTGATGCTGGCGAGTCCAAGAGACTCGAGTTTTTGCGGGAGAGGGGGAAGATTTTGGACGAGGAGGCTGGGGCACGGACGAAATTGGCAGGATATCGACGGATCGAGACATCAATCAGCCCGAGCCCCGTGCCACCCACGCAGCACCTAAACGCAGCGGGTCGACGCAGCCCACACGCGCATGGCTCGGGATGTTCCTGCGCAAACTCGTTATACAAGCCCGCAAAAGACATTGCATTGGTCCAGGGAAGCTACGTGCCCTAGGCACCGGAATTCGTCTTGCCTTAAAGACATCAAGATGTCGATTGCTGAGGCGCTGGCTAGCCCCGCATTTCACACGACTCATGGGCTGCTGCTTGCTCCGCCCCTACAATCAGTGGACCCACAGCACGCTAGGGAGCGGGGCATGGCTGTTTTGGAAGAAGGCAGAATGAACATGCGGCTCTGATGGCAAGGCCTAGATCGCAGGCGCACTGCCGCTCCCCGTGGAGAGGTCTCTTTCCTTTCATTTGATCCAGCCCTAGGTTTTTGCACTTTTGGTATTGGCGATATTGGCCCTGCGACTAGCCATTGGTGACTGAAGATGCCGCCCTACCTTAGAGACGACGGTGCTGCAGGTCGCGTTGCCCAACAGCCCCGAACCCTGCCCCTTTGGTTGTTTGCGATTGGGCAAACACCCGTCTTGGGCTGGGTGGCCATGCCATCAATTGCTGCCAACCAAACCAAAGGATGCGCGTGGCGCATTTTGGCTTGACCGCCTTTTTCGCCCAAGCCAGCACGCTGCGAGCTCCAGATGGGGAAATGCTGCTGAAAACCCAGTCTCGCGATGTTCAAGCTCAAAGGGAAGGGCTGCGCACACTAGATCCCGTCGCTCTGGAAGTGAACTCAACCAAGCATCACACGCTTCTTCAAACGGTCGCAAACATGGTCATCATCACGGTCAGAGCAACCTACACGGAAGAGGTCGCCCTCGGAGCGTTCTTCACCCGTCTTTTTGGTGCTGGCAATTCTGAAATCACGTGGAGACGAGGGCGATTTCAGTGCGAAATTCCACGCTTGCTGACCACGGTATGTGCCCATTGCACAGAATTCTCCTTGGCTCCAGCCAGACTGAGACCCCTAACTTGGGTTGTTTTCACAGACCGAACTTGCTGAGTTCAAGGGATTGATCAACTGTCTCCACTACGAGGTGATAAAGGCTTGAGTTAACAGACCTCCACGGACGGCATGGCTGCCAGCAGGGTCGTTTTGGGATATTGGTATATAAGAGAACGACTTGTGCCCGTTTTCTGGGATCAATGAACGTGATGCTCAGGGTGGAGCGGGCTCACGAAGGGACCTGGGTTGGCTAGGTCTGTAGCCCGGGGCAACCCGGATACAGTTCCCGGAAGACAATTGCATGCGAGAGGACAAGCAAGAGCATAGCATACCTAGAACAAGAAAGAATTAGAGTAGAATCTGGAAACATGGAACGTAGGTATCCACCTGACTTCGAGGCAATATGCATCGCAATGCTAATTTGCAACATGATCATTTTCCTGGACGATCTGGTCAGCCCAAGTTGCTGCAAGCATGGAAGCGGCATGGGAGCTGGACATCGATGGGCCGCGGACAACAGGCACTGAATTGCATACTGGAGCGCCGCATTTCACATGCAAGACATCTCTCGCATTTTTCTGAAGATCCCCCGCTGAATCTCAATCTTCACATAGGTGCCCTCAATTCCGGGGTGCGCTCCGTGGGCTGTGGAATTCGTGGCTGGCAAGTTTGGCAATGGTCGGGAGAGGGTGCACGGCACTCTTTGACCGGGCAAAAAGAAAGTTCAGGGTCTGTTTTTTCCCCGCTTCCCAATCATTCCTCGAAGTGGTGGGTGACCGGCGTGATGTATTCGCTATTGGGCAGCCCCGCAGATGCGGGACATACAGAGCTTGGTCTCTTTTCTAGCACTGCAAATTCGGTGAAGACTGGTGCCGGTCAGCTTGTGTGACACGCAGGCACCTCACTCAGTGCGGAAGGCAACTGCGAGGCGCACCGGGTCAAGTTGTCTGATAGGCGAAAAGTCGGCCGCCGACAGCTCGACGATGCTTGGCAGGCGTTGCGGGCCCGGTAACGACCAGACACGTTCCCTCATTCCACGTGTCGTCTATCTTTGCAGTGATAAATTAGCTGCGCCGCATTTGCATTGCCTCATTCACGCAATAACCGGCGAGCTGAATTGGGGCTCTGCGGGCAAAGACCTGACGGACGCACTGACGTAGGTGCATCCGGTGGTTGGCGGACACCTCAACGAAGTGCCACGAGGACCGATAAAAAGAGTACTTGTAAGCCAATCTTCAAACCTCGATCCACTGAGCCACCTCCAGCGCCCCCTCTCGTTCTTCACCAGCGCGACCAGCAGAATCCTAGCATACATGGCGACCACAGCCAGCCAGGGAGATGACCAGGCCCCAGTTCCTTTGGGCGAGCTCCTGCGGACTCATACGATCAAGGCCCGCGGTCCGGGAGACCCAACCTTCATCCCTTTGAAGCTCCTGCTCTCCATTCTCACCAAGGAAAGGTTGAAGCGAGAGTTTAACCTGCCGCGATACTACAAAAAGAAGAAACGCAGGTGGTCGGCGGAGAGAATCGAAGAGCTTGTCAACATCATTCGCCCCCACCATGATGGCGTCAAACCAGACTCGGCCGAGGACAAAAAGGGTTACATTCGAGTTTTTGCGCTGCTGCTCAAACTAGATATGGTATTGAGAATCGAACACTTTATCGACAATGAGGAGTCTGATCACATTTTCCCCGTCGAGAATCCCGAGCCAAATGGCAATCTCCGCAAATCCGGCATCGACAAGGCGGAACTGAAGGCAACGGCCCGCTGGTCCCAAAGAGATCGAGAAGACTTATTTCGCCGTCAATGGGAAATGCGGCCGGCCTTTTTCGACTTTGCCGATATTGACAAGACGTACAACTTTGCCAGTGGTATCGTCCTGCCGTGGGTAAAAGGAGAAGGCACTCCAACCGAGACTGCAATGGGGAACCCATCAGAGCGGGAGGGGGCCTATGGTATTGTCACTCAGGTTGAGATTGATCCGAGAAGCCACAGTTTTGAGACCGTGCTCAGAGAGGTATAGTTACTGCTTTCACAGAAAATATCACAAGGGAAGATGGCTAACCAAGTTACTTGTTGCTTGCCTTATAGGTCGGGCTCTCGGAACGAAAGTTTTTTGGACTTAAGACCCTGCATAAGGGCGTGCCAGAGGTTAATGGTTTCCAAAACGAGCTTGAGCAGCTTCGTCGTTTCAGCGGAAAGGTGCACCCGCACCTTATCACCCTCTTGGCCTCGTTTGAGCAAGATGGGGTGTCACATTTCATCTTCCCTTGGGCTGAATGCAACTTGGAAACCTACTGGGAGAAGATACAGCCCTGGGGAGACGACACCCCATCGACTAGGCTTGACCTGGACTGTGCGAGGTGGGTGGCCAACCAACTTGTCGGCATCACTGGAGCCATTCACTCGATTCATCAGCGCCGCGAGAACAACCTTAAGCCAGGGGTGGAAGGATTCGGACGCCACAGCGACCTCAAACCTGATAATGTCCTGTGGTTCAGGTACGAGAATGATCCCAAGGGCATTTTGGTTGTGACGGATCTTGGCCTGGCGACGTTCAACCGCGAGCTCAGCCGCTCCATCCAGCCGGGCAGTAGCGCAAGAGTGCCAGGCTATCGAGCCCCTGAATGCGATATACACGACGCAAAAGCCAGAAGAAAGACTGATATATGGACTTTGGGCTGTATCTTCCTCGAATTTGTGACTTGGCTTCTCGGGGGGAACCAGCTGCTCGGGGACTTCAAGCAGCAGCGCAAGTCACTTGACCATCTGAATAATGCCAAGAGCAACTTGTTTTTCGAGTTTGAAGAACAGCACAACCAAGACTCTGGAGGGGACAAAAAACGCACTGGTCATATGCAGGTGAAGAGGGCTGTGGCCAAGGTCAGTTTTTCCCACCACTTGACGACGGTCAGATTTGTGCATCTCATAAGTTGAGCTAACTCGGGGCTGCTCCAGTTTATTGCCAACCTACATGGGCTGCCGAATTGCTCCCAGTTTGTGCACAACGTTCTCGATATAATCCAAGACCGGATGATGTTAGTGGACCAAGAGAAGAGGTCGGACGCCTCGGTGCTTCTGAAGGAGTTCAAGGATTTGTCAAAAGCAAAGACGCCGGGATTTTTTACTGAGGGGTTACCAGTCGCGATGCCCGTTCGTGAGCAACCAGGGTTAAAAGCAGAGCTCGAAGGCCCAGTTCAGCCGGGCAAGACTCCTGCCGGGGAAAAGGCGGTCATCACTACGACCACTGTTGAAGACTCAAACGATGGAGCGCCAGGTGAAGAATCAAAGCTCGGGAGCTCAGTCCAGCCCAGCAACATTCCTGCCAGCGACAAGCCGCCCATTAAAACCACCATCGAGGGGGACTCAAAGGATGGAGCGCCTCGGGCCGAAATTCCCACTGTAATCATCGACGACTCAAACGTTCAACCATATGGAGAGGTGCGAGGATGGAGAGAGGGATGGTGAGTGTGCGAGGGATTCATTGCGTCATGTCTTGCTTTCGGTTGGAATTGATCAGTTCATGCAGTTGGCAATAGAATCTGAAATGCCTGAGCCTTTCCTGTTCAAGTTCAAGTTGCTCCCTTCACAATTATAATGGCTGAATTCTGGAATTGCCACGATTTGACTCCCTCTCAATTTCTCTCTGTCACTACTCATACTCGTGTCCATATCTAAGCGAATACCCTACTTCCTTGCCGGTCACCCCGTGACAGTTGCAGCCAATATGCGAAAGGGCAGGATTCGGAACATCTCAGCAAACAGAAGCGAGGAGCCTGGGCACATCAATGGCCTTTGTAGCCTTGATCCGATACGTGTTGTGCCGCATCTACTAACCTGTTAGTAGCGGTGGCACTGTTTGGTAGATGTTGGGTTGCTTGTTACATGAATCGTGTACCTGTGACCCTGATTCGTCACCTCACGCTCAAGCTCTTCGATGAGCCTTCGAGGGCTGCGAATCAGCTTTGTCCGTATTCTCGCCTCCGTGGTCATGAGAGGTGCCGAATACGCGTCGACCGTCATAGCAAGTTGATTGTGCTGGACGAAAATGGTGACGGGCAGTTCAACAAATTTGTTGGAGTGGGGCAAGGAGATGAGGAGAACAAGGGTAAACGGGGCCCTGGGGCGTAATAGAGCATACATTTATGAAGCGAAGCGCGTCATGCGCAATGCATGCCATTGGGTGCTATGGCTTGCAGAGGGCAGAATGTGATGGTGTGATGGACTTGTTTATAATTGGATGGTCTTCCCTAAGAAATGTCTTGGGAAATTACCCCGGGCATGCGCAAAAATGCTGAATTGGGTCGGTGAGGGGTCCTCCAAGCCTCTTTCACCGATAAATTTTGCCTTGGGGTCGCTTGCAGGGCCGGCGCTTCAGATTGGGAAAGCACGAGGGAGAGCCTTGCCAAATCTTGCGCAGTGGCGCTGAAGCAGGACTTTGCAATAAATCCCTCGTCGGGGACGCTTCAAAATGGCAGGCGCCGGACGTGCCCGTGATCCAAAGCCCGAAAATGGCAGAACGAAACCCAGCCTCACAATCTGTTGCACAGACAATCATGGTTAGCAGGCACCTACATTCCGATGCGCCTCAGCTTCCGTGGCATGACCTTTCAGATGACTGAGCAAGATTAAGGCGAGCTAATTGGCTACAGACCCACGAATCACAACAGTTTCTCATGAGGGAATCCACTGGCAGCACCGCGGAAGGCGTTTTGAGCCTACGGCGCACAGTCAACCACCAAACAGCCAATGAAGGGTCGCCAGCGAATCTGGAAGATGATTTTCAGGAAAATGCTTGCTCATTGGAAGAATTGAAGAACTCGGAGCCTACATGTGGCGATGAATCGACACCGCCCTGCGAACTTCGCCAACCTCCCCGAACCGATGGTGGTCCCGACGATCTCCAGGAGGACCGTGTGTATGACTTCGGAAGATCACTGTACTATCAGCACCCGATGTTCCATTCATCCAATCACATACCAAATTCATCGGGCTCACAGGCATTAAACGGCATGCCACCAAGAGCTTCGATGCTGAGCGCAAAGCTTCGAGGTGCATATCAAGGCGACGGAAGCCGCAAGTACGTCCCACTTAATTATCTCGACGGTCTCATAAACTTGAGCAACGTGCATATCGAACTGGAGCAATGCCTCAGGAAGCTCAACTTGAAGAAATTCGCCCACCACGATGACTTGAAACTACTAGCGAAGGAGATCGTCAACCTTGAGCAGGTCAGCTCTGATCCGAGTCCGAAATGGACAAGCCGCCGTGCCCTCTTTGCCAGCTTGGTGCTGATGGATCGCCCATCCTCAATCTACTCCATTTCCAGCTTTGTTCATCATGAATGGTGGGATTGCGACCTTCCCTTCAAGGCTGAGGAACGCGCGGTCAGTGAGCGGAACGAGACCTCTCGATTTTACGTTGGTATGCACGATAAGCTCGGAAAGAAGGTCCATGATGAGTGCTTCAGTGAGTGGAGTGATAGCGACTTCGAGGCATTTTCCGACCAGCAGTGGCGAACACTGGCCCCCTATTTCATGTTCGCCACCGAAGAAGACTGGACAGTCCGGCACTACGACCTCGACCATCACATCAGCGGGAATTCAATCCTGCCCGTTATTACCCCCACCAGGGAGGAACTTCCACCAAAGTCTACCGAGTATGGCGGTTTCGGGGAAGTAAGACAGAGGAAGTTTCATCCCGCTCACCACAACCACCGCAATGTAAGTCCTGCCGGTGTTGTTTATGATTCATGGCCGCAAGGCAAGAACGATATTAAAGACCGAGCCTGAGACAATCATAAGGCGCCGTAACTCGACTGACGCTCTTATGATAGGCTGATGGAACTGTGTATCTGTTCGCCGTCAAGGAAGTCCGGGTCCAGGGCGCAGGCGACAGGGCAATTCACAACGATTACCACTGGCATGTCTTTCGCAAAGAGGTCGAAGCATTGAAACGCGTTGCCGACAAGAAACACGACTATCTGATTCAGCTTCTTCTGACCTATAGCTACGCTGGGTGCTATTATCTCGTCTTTCCGTGGGCAGACCGCAACATGGAACAGTATTGGAAATTTTACGAAGATGTCAAGGATCCCCTACGGAGCGTCAGCTTCGCCACTTGGGTCGTTTCTCAGTTTTTAGGTATCGCTGACGGAATCCAAGCAATCCACAATGCGGAGCGCCGATCCTCGGGACGACATTTTGGACGTCACGGAGATCTCAAGCCTACGAATATTCTCTGGTTTAGGCGCGGCCATCAACAGACCAAGGAGTGCGAGGAGTTCGGCCAGTTCGTCATATCAGACTTTGGTCTCGCTCAGTTTCACGGCGAGCATTCCAAGGACCAGGTCGATGCCAGAACGGTAGGAAGGACAGAGACTTATCGGCCCCCTGAGTGTGACGTTCGACCGAAGATATCACCTAAATACGACATATGGACACTTGGGTGTATCTTCTTGGAGTTTTGCACTTGGTTCTCCAAAGGCTGGGCTGGAGTGGACAGGTTTTCCCAAAGGCGCGAGTACGAGGAGCAGAAGCCTCAGCCGAACTATCCGCACCACATCCCCGGAGATACATTTTTCCTAATGCCAAATTTGAAGTCTCACCTACAGCTCAAGTCTACTGCAAAGCTACGAAAGGCAAGGCTGAAGTGGGCAGTCTTTGAGGTGAGTGACACTGTTACTGGAAACAGCGACCGCTTCATCAGTCGCACCTCAGGAATTCGAGTCTGCCGAAGAGCTCTGTCTAAAAGTCTCCCACAGGAATTCAGATCTTTGTACGAGGATCCCACAACCACAGAGTTACTTTACGACCTCCTTGAAGTCGTGCGGAATCATTTACTCAGAATGCATCCTGACAACCGGGCCTCTTGCGAAGTAGTTGTCGACGAGCTTCGAAAGATACACAAGAGATGTAAAAGTGAAGATGGCTCGAGCTATCGTACAAGCTACTGCAAACATCCCCGGAAGCCAGTACTACTTAACCCGCCAAGCGACCTTTCGGCGCTCTCCTGGCGCACCTCTTCCTCGGCGCCCGGCGAAGGAAGTCGGCGCAACAGCACCACTCGACCGTCATCACCTGAGCTGTTACGGTCAAAGACGTCTTCACCCGGCTCATCTCCGAGGCTGGACGAATTCCCTGGGAACCAACTGAGCCCTGTGACCGAAAAATCTGACACCCCCAATCTCGACCAAGATTGTCCAGCCCTAGTGACAGAGGGTCCAGAGACAAGCCATTCAGTGCCCAAGGAAATGCCTTCCGTGCCGGGAGAGTTTGAAGGAATTGTTGAGGAGACACAGTTTGACGACGAGAGGAGTCGAGATGCTCCAGGGTCATCTTCTCCCGAGCTTCAGCAGGCCCGAGAACTAGAACCAGCTCCTCAGGAGGACTCGCCAACTCTCCACGCTACCCACTCCCCCTCGCAGGCTGCGATTGGACCTGTATCACCACATACAGAACCATTGACTCAAGCCCTGGGCGAAATTAGCTCATCAGAGGGACGGTTGGAGAAGAAGCCGGAGCTTCCTACTCCACTGTCAAAGGCTGACGAGCCGGTCATGGAAAAGTTCGTCCAAAATCCTCCACCGATGCATCGACGACTCCGACAACTCGGAGGGAGGCTTTGGACTAGGGTGAAGTCATGGCGAAGAGGTTGAGGTGTATTGGCTGAATTGAGCACATACCTAGCGGGAGTCTCTAGATCCTCAAGATAGAGAAGACGGCGATCCTGTTCTCCCTTTAGTTTAATAACGTGCACAGATCATACTCACATCGTTGTGTAGCCGAGGGGTCAAGACCGTTTGGGCGGGCCTGAAATCATCTTTGTGCGCTGTAATGATTTTGTTGCCAGGCCGACAATCCCTTTGTACGTTGTCTCGGGTTGCTGCCAGCGAAGCGTCATTTGCAGGACAAGCGGTTGCACAACAATCCCAAGTGAGAGACAAGATGTGTTGCACGGGAGACATCCGCAGCGCGCTCCCATTTCGATCACACTGGCAACCTGCACACTGGGAACCACGAGCTGGACCAGCAGCCGGTTAGGCTCCAAATCTTGCGGCGTGTCTGAATTTGGGCATTGCGGTCGCAATCTGCAGGGGAGACCAGCACCCGTCTCATAGGGGAACTCTGCACGTCAAAATCACGGGTTCTTCTTGGCTGCCGTTGGCTGCTATCCTGCATGTGAAAATGCAATTTGACGGGCCTGGGTCCTTTCTGTAACGATATGACTAGGCCGCTATGCTCAGCCGCACAGAGGCGATTGGGCAGTGCACGAATTTCAGCCCTATGCAATAGTCCTTCAGCAGAACCCATGGAAGGGCAGTTTGTCCGGTTCATTTCGCGCCAAGGCGTCCGCAGTCGCATGCACTGCCTCGGGCGACGAGCGCGTTGCCATCCACCAATGACGTGTATCGACCAAGATCTCGGACAGCAGCATCAGAAGATCAGCTGCGCGTTTCCATCGGATGAACATCGTGCCACAAAGATAAATGCTGGCGACCCCGCACCTTCTGGTCGCTGTCACTTTCGCGATACATCGGCATTTCTACTTTCGCTCGTCGCGTATCCGCTTCTACCGCCACGCCTTACGCATCATCATCACTTTCACCAGTATTTCAATCGCCTAGACACCATGGCTGTCCAACTCGCCCCCGTGCAGCACCCGCTAGGCATCTGGAACCAGTATCTGGCGCGCCAGTCTGAGACCCTCATTCTGCGGGAGAAGGTCATGTCGCTCTCGGGCGACAGCTTCGACATCACCATGGCAAACGGAGAGCCCATCTTCAAGATCTGTCAGAAACACTCCACACTGGAATTCTGTGGAATTGAGGGGGTTGCAACTGCTTGATTGGCTTGATCCTGTGGTTCTGGCTGCAAGCCAGAACCTCCTGCTTTATAGACTTTCTGTAGGATTCAGTCTTCGTAACTGTGGTGGCTAAGGTTCACTGGCGCTCTGGCAGTGCTAGGCATCCAGTCAGCTCCGCTGACTAGATGCACAGGGCCCCTGAACCTCCTTCTTTCTGACAAGCTCCTCCTGAGATGACACAGGGCCTGCTAGCACTGTAGAGACTGGGCACTTTACTGCAGATTTTATACTAAACTTACCCTTTTTAGCAGTTTTACGTTTTAGGCATACTATCGTTATGTAAACGATTAAGCAAAGGTTAACGGTATTAGCGGAGTCCAGTTCTGGGCTAAGATGGGAAGCCTTAGGGCAAATCGACTGTAAAAATACCTAGAGTTTTCTTCAATGTCTCCCTTCTCTAACGTATTTGATAAGCGAGTCGCGGGGTTTCCACCACCCTACCACAACTATCCTCAATTACACAGCCACAACACTAGGAAATAACAATAACCGAATGAGAAACAGATGAATCAGACGATTTTGTAACCCCTTCAATTCCACAGAATCCAGAGTGCACTGCTTCAAACACTATTGACACAATGCTGGTGAGACTCCTCCGCGATTATATTAGCCAGGGACGCTAGTACTATGCCTTACCATTGCTCCAAAGTTTCCTGTCCTTCGTTTTCTATCGATTCAGCGCCACATCACTAGGTTCGCTCGCGGCTAGGTGTGTTCCAGAGCTTGCAACACATTGTGTTAAATTAGTTAGCCAGGTCAGGGAGGTTAGTGCACGCGGACCGGAGATTTCCAGTGGCTGGCCAAGATGGTCAGACACACACGACATAACAGATGACAACCAAATTCAGCCAGTCTCCGGTGTAAGAGCTAGAATCTGATACATTGTGACAAGAATTCGCTGGGGAACACTTGCCTCTGAACTACGTGCCTACTAAAAGTCACACTTCATTGCAGCCTGGTTCAGGCAGTGGTAGTAACGAAGACTTGAAACTTAATGGTTCAATTGTCAGATAATCTTCTTTGACTTTAAGGTCCCTACTCCGCTTGTAAGCTGGTTGCGAGACTTGCGGTCCTGAATGCTAAAGACCCAGCCAAGTGGGTGACAAAAAAAGCGAGCGACTTTAAATCTCACCTGCGATCAGACTCTTCTACAAGTAATACTTCCTGGAGGCGCCTGTAATTAGGGATTATCTTGTAGCGGCTTAGCTTGGAGAATTAAAGCCGCTCACTTTTTTGTCTCCCACTTGCCAGCCACCCGATGGGCTTGGACTTCTGTGCCCAACCTTTTCGCGCGGCTATCTAAAATACATGATAGGTGGGCCTTTGGCCAGTAAGCGCTTCTAGAGGCCAGGTCTCTATGTAATAGGCCTGACCGTCACCAATGGTGGTGGTTCGTCAGCCCTGTTTTTATCGTCAAATCTAATTAGTCTCGTTGGCCTGTGGCCACCTCCGTGTGACATGCACGCTCAACAATTTAATCATCGCCGCAGTTAGAAGTTATGCAGGTCTCTCCCAATCCCAACCTCTCAAGTCGTTTCCGCTCGAACAAAATTTTCAGAAATCTAGACAGATTACACTAGAAATGAATAACTTAAAGAAAGAGGGACTGGTTGAGCCGAAGATCAGGCCGCTGTCACCCGCGGACGAGGTTCCACATGCGGAATGGCCCCCTCAACCAGCTCCCTTGAAAACGCCCGGGTATATTTTTTATCTTCGCATCATCACGGATGCTGCCTGCATCTTTACTGTCATCCCATTTCTCGATCTCGCGGGTGTGGCAGCCAGACGTAACGACCGAGATGCCCTATCTAATGAACGCGTTACTGTACACTTGGTTATATAACCACCTGTTCTCTGATCGATGGTGAGTGCCAGCAGTTATCCCTTCTGTCCTAGGCTGTCACCCTCTTCCCAATCGCCTATACGGCCATCATAGCCCGAGCTATTAAAGCATTTGCAACATGGAAACTCGAGCGGGGAACGACCCTTGGTCTCCTGGAACAGCTATTGGCGAGCAGGTCACTCGTGGGGGCCTTGCAAATATTATGGTCACTTCGTGTAATCAACGCAGTCGGTATGCTTCCTGTATTGCTGGCAGTTTTGTCGCCGATTGGCGGCCAAGCCTCATTACAAATGCTTGCGACAAGGGATAAATCGGAAATCACCCACGTCCCGATCACATACTTGACCACAGGGGAGAAGTCATACTCACAATTTGGGAGTGGCAGCGGCTTTTGGGAAGCCCTACCGCCGATAAATGCCATCTATGCGGGTTCGCTCACTGCCTCTACCTTGGTCAAGAATTCCGAAATGGATCTCTGGGGCAATGTCAAGATTCCTTACCTGTCGAGACTCACTTCCTCAGCGGATGAATTTGGATGGCAAGATGTGCCACTGGACCTTACCCTGGGAAAGTACTCTTCACTCATCGGTATCCCGGCTTCCGGCCTCTCTGAAAGCACCAACACAAGCTATACGTTAGAAACCAACTATTTCGATCTTGACTGCTACAACGTGTTCAACGGCACCCTTATCAGTCTGACCGCAGGAGTCATCAATCTGAACGTCTCAAACAACGGTACAGATTACGGTGATACAAGATCTACCTACAACTTTGGGATAGATGGCACCCTTGCCTTGGGGTATGGTATGACCTGGAACTACATCAACGACACTGGCCGCAACTTCCCGCAGCGAACGATTCTCTTCCAATCATTTGGGTTTCGCCTAAAGTACGCAAACTCTCTGGCGTACTGCCATATCTCCACGGCATACGTCGAAGCATTCGTTAACTGCACCGGTCTTGCATGTGGTGTTACGAAAATGCGGCCTTCGCAATTACCCCATCCTGATCCACGTCTCGTTCCATTCGAGTTCGCTTGGTATCAAAGTGTATTTAGCTGGCAATTTATGTTGGCTACTAACCTTGCTGACAAAGAAGGATCCCATCATGGCTCTTCGTTAACGGAATATTATATCAACGACCCGGTACTTCCTCTATCGAACACGTACCGCATCTACGTGGAGTTGTACAAGCTCGCGCACAAAGACATGTCCGTACGGCTCGGCCAAGTTATCAACAGCTACTACCTTGCCAGCCTGGACCCATGGGGCATCACGGGATTGAGCTCTGGCGCCGGTAACCGCGATGCGGTGAACAGCGACGGGACCAAAGTCTCTTCCAACCTCGCGGCCAACGTCACCACAATTTCGACTACATCCGTGAACAGAGTCGTTTATGTCTGCGAGTGGGGATGGTGGGTTGTCTTCGTCCTCGCCTGCCTTGTCATGCTCGTCGTAGCGTGTACTGGGGCCCTTCTCAGCTGGCAGACTGTTGGCCCGGACATCCTAGGCTATGTTTCGACCATGACGAGAGATTCGAAGTATTTGTCCCTTCCCAACGGTGGGAGCGCATTGGATGGAGCGTACTGTGCACGGCTGCTGAAGAAGCTGAAGATACAGATGCATGATGTTCAACCGGAGAAAGATACGGGTTACTGGGCATTTGCACTACTGGGAGGAAAACCTAGGCCGCCGGTGGTTGATCGGATTTATAAGTAAGGTGCAGTCTGGCGAAGGTTGGTGGATCATATGCATACCGGGGAAGCAGACCTGAACATGTGGGAGGTTCCTTTTCATGAAGAGTAGCTATATTTTCCCTCGCAAAAAGTTACCGATTTTCATTTTCTCGAACTTATGCTGTGTGTTGTAGCTTGGTGAGCGGATATTAGCCGAAGCTGAGCCGGGGTAGATTTGGACTGATCAAAGGTGACAAAGGATCACGTGCCTATAAGAATAGGTAGTCGTTGGATTTGGGGTTCTAGAACACCAGAATGCCAAGGCTGCTTGGAGTATTAACAGGGCGTATAAAGACGTGAACGAGGCCTTCTTAAATGTCAGATGTGCGAAGATTTGTCCAAGGTGTTATTGCTCTGGTTAGGAACCCCTTCTTTGTCAACGGGGTCTCTGAACTAATGTGGAAACAAAGCGTGCTGCGTCCGTCTGGCTGCTAGGGTGTAGTGCTATGACAAAACTCAACACATTCCCTTCCAGATCTCGTTGCTCATGGCGTCTAACAGGTAGAGAAATTCGTAAGAAACGTCATAAACATAAATCCTAACACGCTAATTATGGGAATCCTTGTTTGCGTTTAGTAGTTCGTCTAAACAGTTCCACCTAATTGTAACAACCCCGCAGGGCCGTCGCCAGGCCCTGGCACGGCACGACGTTGATCCCTGCCGGAGGGAGAGTGCGCAGCACAGTGCACACTGCCAATGGCTAGCCAAGAGCTGCTTAACGTGCTCATCCGAGGATTGTGATAAGCACGATGAGCAAAGGACAAACTGCTCACTCTGCTCATCTCCAGGTGCCCTTAACCACGATGAGCAGAAAGTACAAGTTACCTCTTCTTCACTAGTATAGATAGCCATCATCATGACTACGATGGAGTGAGGAATTCTGGTTCCTCACGTAAGTAATTACATTGTTCATTTGTGCTCTACTGTTCAGTTCACCCTATGCATTATAGAGCAGCGGCCTATAATGATAAGTGTAACCTCACCTGAGAGGACTTGCTTTAACGAACATTCTTATGATCGCTCAAATCCCTTAGTGCTGCCCCACTGATTTTAGCCTAACCATCTTTAGATGATGTCACAAATCCAATCCCTGAATAGCCTCCATACCAGCCAACAGCCTCCATACCAGCGATCGGACCGATCGCTGGTATTCTATCCAATTACTGCGTGGTCCATTCCAGGCCCCAACAACGGAGGAATGGAACTACCTCGTTGTACGCAGTATTTAGCGGTTGGAAGCCCTCGGCTTCTAACGATTGAAGCAATCAACACTCGTTTTTCTATAACAGAGCCTTCGGTCTACAGCGTGTAACAGATGAGGCTTAATTATTTTTAGCGACTAACTACCTAGGTAAGGCCTGGATTTTGTATTTTAATTATTCCCGGCCGAGCTCCTATATACCCGAAGCTGGGACTATTGGGATAAAGATATAGTACAAACATACTTATCCTTAATCGTGGGGGGGGGACAATTGTAGGGGCGGCTTCTTGCCATATACCGAGGTAAGGTATCCATTATTTTTTGTCGTATTCTCCATATCTCTGTCTCCGAACCTAAGAACCAAGCTTACCCCATCTACATTTTAACGGGTCCCACCCATCCCTTATAACCACACACACATACACACACACACACACAGCTCAGGAAGGCATTATAGTAGGGTAAAAAAACGGTTTTTGCAATCTCGAAAGGTAAGGTGCACACCTGAGGTGTCTTGTAGGTATTGTAGGTATAGTTACCAGGTAGCTAGGTACCTTAGTTACTTCCCATCTCGGGCGTGTAGGTATTTTCGGCAGGTTCCCCTCCCTCCCCCTTTTCATCTCCTGCTTCTTCTTTCCCCTTTGCTTCCTTTTCTTCTTCTCCCTCCCTCCTCCCTCCCTAGCCCTACCGCTCTTTTCTAAACATCCATCTCAGTTCCTTCCCGCGACAGCAGCAACATCACATGTATCACAATGCACCAAGCGGGACCACAGGATCAGGACCAGGACCAGGAATATGACTCGCTGTAGCAGTAGCCGCAACAGCCCAGCACGGATCGGTAAGCTCCAGGAACTGGGTCTTGGTTTCGAGGGCGGCGGTTGCTGTCTTGGTCTCTTTCTCTTTGACTTCCTTGGTCTCTGTATTCCCGCTGGTGAGTTCTGTGCGTCCGTTGGTGTTCTTGTCACTGGTGTCACTTTTGCTGCCGCCGCCGCCGCTGCTGCTGTTGCCAACGTTGGTGTTGGTCTCATTCGTGCTCATGTTTGCGTTTGCGTTTGCGTTTGCGTTTGCGTTTGCGTTTGCGTTTGCGTTAGCATTAGCGCTCCTGTCCTCATTGGTATCGGTTCCAACATCGGCATTACCATTACCACTACCAGCATCACTGCCCCTACCGCTGTCTCTACCGCCAGTGCTGGTGCTGAAGCCAATACCCTTCGCGATGGAGTTAGAGATTGCAGCGGTAGTTCTCCGCTCAGCCGTCAGACCAAGGAATCCCGATCCCGATCCCATTCCCGTGCTCGCATCTCCATCTCCGCTCATTGCCGCATCCATGCTCGTGTCGACCGGGACCAGGAGCAGCGGGGTGTTGAATTTCTTGGACCGCCTCAAGGTCTTCTTACTATCGTTATCGTTATCGTTATTGATTTCTGTTTCTGTGAACGAAGGAGCTTCGGTGGACTGAGACTTGATGATGTCTTCCGGGGTGATGAGCGGGTTGGTATTTTTGTTCCTTGCCTCCTGTGCCTCGTTGGCCTCCTTCGCTGAGGACGCTGACGGTGCTGAGGACGCTGACGGCGTTGGGGATGGAGAGGGGGGAGAAGGCGGATGCTGCCGCTGATTATTGCAGTTGCAGCTTTGTGCTTTGGTTGACATGGTAATATTCTTTATGCTGCTTGTCTTCGCTGATCTCTCGGTCGGTCAATGTGGGATTTCGTCCTCCTCTCGAGATTGGGGTTCGTGATTTCGAATGACGATTGGAGAAGGGGTAATGGAAGTCAGGGGCTGTGTTTGTTTGGCGACAGACCCTGTCTGCTTTTTAAAGAAACCCTGGAGAGAAAACTCGGGAAAGAAGAAGAGGGAGGAGGTGCAGGAAAAGAGTAAGTGAAAGTCAAGAGGAGGCTCGGCCCGTGCCTAGTCGAGCTTTATAGGTACCCAATTCATCAGGGTCCATGAAGTCACCCACAATCATTGACTCGATAAGTACGTAGTCACTCCTCTTGTCCAACGACGGGTACGTCAGGGATGCTTGGCGTGCGACTGTGTGAAATGTGCCACTGTGTAACGTATCGGTGACTGAGGGCTTGTTGGGGAGGTGAGCGGGCTGCACTTCCACTGGCTCGACTCACAATGGGGTAACATGGGATCACAGCTCACAATCTTGCACGCTGGCGGCGGATCTGGGGCCGTTGTGCTGTACGTTTGCAGCATGGAGTGGGGGAGCTGCCTGGCTCTGGCTTGTTTGCCGCCAGGTTGGCACGTTTTGTCCACGGTAAGAAGGGATCAAATCTTCGACACGCAAGCTCCCCAAACACGCCATGAACGGCAGTGGGGGTGCTAGACCTGCCCAATCTGCCGGGTACTTGCTACACACTATCTAACTACAGGTAGGACAGCGTGGAAATGTCTACCATCAGCCGCTTGCTCCCAGAGCCAAGCCGATACATCGTACACCCCCAGCGACGACACAGACTCAAGCCTTGAATCCAAGCCCGCGCCTCTTCAGCCGATACGCAATCGCCCTCTTCCTGGCGGCCGGGCTTTGCGTGAACGCAGCACTGCCTCCAAAGGGACCGGCGGCCGCCCCGTTCCGCACGCGGACGACACACACGTTGTTCACTCCCGCAACCGTCCCCTCACACGTCATACCCGCCGGCATCTGCACTGTCAACGGGAAGTCCCTGTTTGTCGCGAGACTCAGACCCTGGAACCCCACGCCAGGTACGTCCTGCGTCACCTCGGCTGTCTGGAACGCCGCTTCGTCGGTGCCACCAGACGTGCCGTCCAGGGCGGCATCCAGCGGGCCAGCGCCGTCTTGGTTGATCTGAAGTAACCCCAAGGTCAGTCCCCGAATCATCCATCGGTATCTCGGAGCTCACAACTCACCTGGTGGAAAACCATCTCAATCGACCCATCGTCACCACAGGTGGGCAGCCCGGAATTTGCGCCCGCGCCCGCCGTGGCAGCCACATTGGACTCGGTTGCCTCGGTGCTTTCTGTTCCTCCAGCCCCAAAGAGCCCCTTGAGAAACTGTCTCGCCACCACCCCCAAGGTGCCTCGAGGCGTGCGGTTGCCTCCCCTGCCTCGCCCACCAGTGGCAGCTGAAGCGACAGGAGTTCCGCTGAGGTCATCCTCAACGCCGATAGATGAGTTTGCACCGCTGTTTGTCGGTGCCGTTGCGTCGCCCATGAAGTTGGCGATCATGGTGGCCGCGTCGATGGGGCCATTCCCCTGGGTGCGTCCGAGGGGGCCGACCTCGCCACTGCGGATCTCTCGATCACGGATGATCGCGGTGTCGGCTTGGGAACCGCACCGGTTGCTGGAGCAATCGCGGGGGGTACCGTCGGCCACTATATCGAAGATGAGATTACGGTGCTAGCTAGAATATGGTGAAAAACCTGAGAGGCCGGGCATATCGACACCATTGGCGCCTCGGATCATAGTGACCACGCCATGTGCTGAAGTCTCCAATGCCAAGAGGGCAATGACAAAAGATTGCGATGTATACATGGTGACAGAGATAGGGTCCGAAGTCTTGGCTGCTGGCGCTCAGGGTTTGACAGAAAGAAAACCGAACAAAGAAGGCCACCTGGGCTGAATGGAAGGCAATGACACAAATCCAAGCCGCTGGTTGGAGGTTTTCGCGAGAGGAGACAGTGTTCGACGACCAGCTGCTGAAGAAATGTTCCAACTTCCAACGATGCCCGCACTTCCATTTATACACTCCCCAGCAGACATGCAGACGACTTCGGCGCTCGCAAGCAACCCCCAAATCCGCACATCGTTGTCGTTTTTGCTATTTCATCCGATGTTTTGAAGCATCGTACCGCGCTGCTCAAGAGTCAAGACCTACCGTGATACGAGTCGAAACGCGCCAGTAAGGCCTCGCTGGTTTCTGGCCCGGTTTCTTGGAAACAGGGGGCCAATCGCATCTCGCGGCGATCCTCGGATCCGTTTCCCGGAGATCTGCGAGTGGTGTGCATCGAGCGAAACCACGCACCCCGGAATCGGCGGACGGGAGGGGAAATGGGGCTGTGCATGTTTCCGTTTCTGCTGAAGGGCCAAAGTTCCAGCAAATGTCGAATCGCATTCGTGCATCGAAGCGAAAAGACTGGAAGCTGAGGCATTTTGTGGTTTCGATGATGAAGTCTTCTCGAGAATGCCTGGAATTCAAATTGAAAAAGCAATGAATGTGAAGTCGCGATGGACGTCGGTAACCGATGCCAGCGCATTTCGAACCGATGCCAAGCGTGTATTTTGAGGCCTAACAAACTCGCCGAGAACCTCGTGCTGCTACCCCTCAAGCCGCTTCTTCACCCCAGCCCAAGCTAGTGTCCGGGGGTTCTGTCTCGTCCTCGGGCGCCGGAGGTGGGCTGGCGGCGGTGTGGGCTTCTGCACGGTGAAGACGGCGGTCTGTTCGCCGAGTGTGATGGCGCTAGATAGGTCCGTGTTACCAGCGAGGAGCAGCACTTTCAGAGCACAACCGGAGCTCTGAACCCGACCAATCACGGTTTCGAGCATAGAGAGTAGTAGACCCTCGGCCCCTTCTTCAGCTTCTGCGAGCATGAAACACTTTGGAAGCTGACTGAGTATGAGGCTGAGCAAGTCTAACCACTCGCCCTCGGTGTGTAGGGACTGGAACTTTGCTGCATCGAGACTTTCCAGCTTGTCGCCGATCAGATTCTGGGCTCCTCTCATGGTCTGGAATACCAGGCTGCGCAACACGTCGGTCCGGGAGAATGTGTCCTCGATATCAGATGCGTCGGAGAGATGCCAGACGACGGCGAGTTTCGACGGCTCCAGCATATCAATCAGCTCCATTGCCAGCTCCTTGGCGTTTGCCTTGGCCCGGGGGCCAGCTTGCAAGACCAGAAGAGGGGTGGCAGTAGCACATATCCAATCCCCAAGCCGCTGAATCATGTCCACGGTCATCTTATTGTCATCAAGCCACGGACTGCCTCGCCTGAGGAGAGATTTCTGTCTGTGGAAGGTCTCCTCTGGTAAAGTCTTTGGCTTGAGGTTGTTGATGACCTCGTTGAGCTGCAGATCGATGACGCGAGTCCGGGTGTCACGGACTGTCCCCTGGACGTCGGTCACCCTGTGGCTGATCTGCTTGATCTGGACGTGGATGTCGTCCAGCTTTCCATCGACGACGTCGAGTCTTTTGCCGTGAGCGTCGTGGTTGCGGTCCATCTTCTGGTCCAGATGGACAATGCACTCGGCAGTTTGGCGTACCTCGGTGTGCAGACCCCGAATCTCGGCCCGAGACGAAGCGGATGCTTCTTCGTCGATAGCTTTGGTGCAGCTCCGTATGCCATCAACGAGAACCTTGTACTTGAGCTCGAATGGCTGCACAATGGCGGAGAGAGCACGCTGAACCGAGTTCCGAGAGAACCACTTGACGACCTGGCGCAAGAACAGGATCAGGTTTGCGTAGAGACGTGCCATATTCTCCTGCATCCGGTCTGTGGGATAGAGCTTGGCGTGCAGCTCCATCCGTGGCATCACATCGGAGATGTCCCCCAATGCCTGTGTTATCTGGGAGGTGATGGCTTCGTGGTTGAGGACACCCATCAGGATGAACTTGACAGAACCCCAAGCGAGGGCCAGGTACTCGGGATGGTGCTGTGAGAGGACATCGAGCACCTGGCCGTAAAACAGGATCCAAGAGGATATCTTCCGCATCGATTCCAGGACGGTATTCTTCGCTGTGCCTGCAGCCGTGTATCGGACTTCAAGCTCTCTGGCCTCATTGCGGATGTCGTCCAGAGACTTGCATCCCTCAATCCAGCCAAGTTCCGTCTTCTTCCCTGCGAACTCCTTTCTGAGGTACTCAACGGCGTCTTGGTATGCCGCTGCCGCGATGTCCCGCCGCGAGGAATCGGGGGAGGGATGCAGATACCAGGCCTGGATGGCCAAGTCTTCTTGCGCCAGCGCTGCGGACGCAGCATTGTCCGATTTCTGCATCGCTGTGGATTTACCTTGGAGAGTGGAGAGACCGACCTGAAAATTTGGAGTCTGGAATCTGGAATCTGGAAGCGGGGAAGCGAGAGGAGGGTCGGTCTTTCCCTCTGCTCACACAGTGCACTCCAGCTCCTGCGATTTATTGCGCCTCGCAAGGCTCCAGGCTCCGAGCTCCGAGCTCCGCCACGATGAGAGCGGGAGCGACGCATGCATGCAATGGTGCCTCAGGCGACGAGTGTTCGTCGTCGACAACGCACTCCCAATCTCCCATCCCAAACGACCCCTCAACACCACCACCGCAATCCGCGCCATCGCGAAAACGACAGCACCGAACGCGGGCGCCGTCGCAGCCATGTCTCGGATATCCGGCGGGAACATTGCTTCTAACCAGGAAAAGAAGAGGCACATCATCGCTCACGATTTGCCGAAGAGGTCGCTCCGCGTCTTGCGCCAGCGGTCTGACATCCACGGCCTCTTATCGCGCCCCGTTGATAAAGCCTTCCAGTTTCCCTCATCCGAAGAGCCGGTCAATCAATCCAGCGGCGTGCCGACCGCCGAAGCCACTCGATCGCCGCCCCAACGCCGTACCTCACCGCCTACGCTCATCCGGCGTTCGGGTACGCCCCCGCGGCCTCGCTCCAGGGAGGCTCTTCATCGCAGAAAATTCAGGGAACCGGTGGACGCGCGACCGAAGGCTGCAAACCAACAGAAGCCATACGACCCATACAGCCTTATCGATGACAAGTGGCGCGCGCCCTTTGCGGGATACCTGCCTCCCCCGGGATTCAACCCGCAGCTTCTTAGAAGCCCCCCGTTGTGGGAGGCCTCTCCGCAAGTCGCTACCGCAGCATCGTACATCCGACCCAAAAGCGACGGAACAATCGGCGTCCACCGCAGCATGAAGCGAAGCCGAGTGACGCATACGATATCCGAAGACTGCAGCGACGAGCGGGTCCTACACAAGCGTCGCCTTGTCGCCCTACGGGGCACAGCGAGGGGGATAATACCAAAAAAAGTCGATAATCAAGGACCCGGTCCCGCCCAATCCACAGCGAACAATGACTTTGCTAACACGCTCGAATACCCTCCACCCCCCCTTCCCGCGCCCATATTTGTCCCCACCAATGGCCCCTTAGACCCCAATATAGACATCTTAGACCCCCATATAAACTTAAGGCATATAAACAGGGGCTCCGGGAGGCAACCCCCAGGACTGGAGCGCCTTGCCCGTGCGGAGGGGGATGCGCAACGCGCTGAGAACATGGGAGCAACAAGCGTCCCGGATGAGAATTTTGATGAGGAAGGCTACTTCAGGAGAACGCCAACTGTGTCGGACGCAGAACTGGAGGCAGAACTGGAACGCGAATTCGAGCAATCTCAGCAGGAGGAACGTAATGGTCGTGGGGCGGGGGAGGGCTCTTTGAGCCCTAGCCCAGAACCCATGCTGACTTTTTCAGAATCTCAGGAACGAATAGGCAGAGAGCGGCAGAAGCGAAAGCAGTGGCAAGCAACCCGAAGGGGTACTTATTTCCCCCCTATTCCTGGGGAGGTATCACGTATGGGGGGACTCGTTGAGAACGGGCTACGACGGGGCTCGTTGAGAGCGGACTACGATGGGGCCGATAGAAGCCGGTATATTTGATGAGGGGCGTGATATAGCGTTTGGATAGAGTCAAGACAGCATGCCGGGACGGTAGTCTGGAGATTTTCCGGATACCCGGCAGGCATGATACATACCTAAGGTAGTCTAGGCGTGCTACCTCGAGAAAGCGTTGCTCAATTCTTTCATTCCTTCCTAAGTATGGACTCTCCTCTTCAGATGGAGTATGTGTTTGTTCTGGTATATACCGCAAGATACCCCGAACTATTTTTAATAAAACATGTCTTGCTACGTATACCTACGTATATGCTTGCAAAGGAGACAGGAGGAGAGAGCGTAATGTTGTCTTTAGCGAACAACACATACGACCGCGGTGAAACAGCGAGACTGGGTCCCGCTTTGAGGCTAATCTAGTACTACCTGACGGTGGAGAATAAGAATATATACCTAGGTATTCTACGATGGGAGAGTTTCGAAAGCGCAGGGAGAAGAACTATCTGTATATCGGTAGTAGAAGCGAAATCAAGCACTGTAACATGGATGGCAAGAAGAACGACAGCGACAACTAGCTTTTAATGAGATAGCTTGCTATTAGCTGTAGGCTACCGGACGGGACGCTTGGGATCCACCGGTACCTAGGTAGGTAGGTAAGTAAGGTATCTAAGTCATTAGAGAGACGTTTGTAAATGGAACCAAAGCTACGGTAGGTACGTAAACGCTTCCGCTGCAGATAACCGAAATGATTACGGTCTTAAACGGGAGAAACAGGAAACAAAAAACTAAGATCTCTCAAAGAATTCAAACCAAAAGATATTCAAGCTCGCTCCCTCTCCAACTCAAAACCACCCCGTCAGAGCATCCTCTGGCGCTTGTAAGGGGGTTGGTCAGGATGGACTAAAGTCTCCGCGTCCACTTTTTTGTCTTCCTCCACCCACATGTTAGGAATTCGAATTCTTCGATCGCCAAGCCTCCACATGATGTCTCTCTCGACCAACCACTCTTCAAATTGGTCTCTGGAAACCGGTTCCCTTACCGCCGCCTCCACCTCCTCCGCGAGTTCGTATAGGCCTGGCACCGTGTACACAGCGTCGCTGAATGGTTCACCAATGACTTTAATCCCCTTTAGTAAGGACTCTAGTCTTAATAAAAGGCCCGGTTGTTGTAGTGCCGTACATCTTATCAGAAAGCGGCCGCCAGTATTCCACGGCCATCATCCCAACAATCCCTGAGTCCGGAGTCGCGATCTCATTCAGCGAGGCGCGTATTTCCCGAGTTTGCTGGCAAGACCCTTGGGTCTGTTCCATTTTCTCTATATCTAATAGCAGTGTTATCGCGAACTTTGCGTCTGATTCAAATATGCAGGAGCGGCATATGATCTCGGAATCCCCTGCTTGGGGAAGAGATACCGTGAGTTTTGGGCATCCCACATACGGAGGCTCTCCACTAAGGTCGATACTAAGTAATACCACATTGGAACAGATTGCCCTGTGATTCTTGTCGGCCAGAAGCGCCGTAATGACGCCTAGAACATCAGCCTGCATTCTTGGCCCGCGTTGGTATCCCATCGTGAGAAAAGAGATTAGGTTGGCGATTGCCACCGAGACAACTGTCCAGGGAACAGCAGCAACACTGAACCCCAGATAGTACCCGCAGATGCACGGGAATGTTTTGAAAACAGGGTCAAGTGAGCCGTCTTGGACCAACGAGTATGCCAATTCCATCCTGCGTCCGTAGTTGACTATGTCGCTTATTCCAAAATAACCTAATCCTTCACGCCGCCGCCATGTCTGAACAAAGAGGTAACTCCTGTACTCGGGCGACATGACTTTATTGTATCCTGCATCATTCTTGCGTCGGATCAGCTCGCAGGAAAAGCCAAGGTCCAGGAGCTCTAGACTATGGAGTGCCAGCCCACGGAAGTCGAGGTGTCTCCTACATTCTTGCTCGAGAATCGGGGGTCCCGGCCCAAATCGAGCAGTGATATTTTCCAGCCGCCCCCAGACGCTTTCAGCGGCGGTCCCCGGAACGAGCGACTCGACCAGCGAAACCAGTTGACGTGAGTACTCTTGATGAATGGTATCTTTGGTATAGAACTCTCGACTTATATGCATCAGGACCAGAGATAAATCCGAAGGTCCACCCTCGACTGGAAAGTTGACACCCAGTCGAGAATAGAGGCAATTTATGGCAATGGTTGCTCTTGCGATGTTGAACTTGCGAGCTCCCTCCGTCGATTGGTCTCTGGCAAGAAGCTCCTTTCCCATTTCGTCCCACTGCAGAAAGTGCTTGGCCGAGCGGTGGATTAATCTAATTCTCGTCTCCGGGGGCATAGGCGGATCAGGCTGATCGCGGACAACTTCTACGAAGCCTGCACATCGTACTTCGACTCGGCGGGCGAAGGTGGCATATTGGCTTTCGATGTCGCTGAGAGATATCAGCAGCTGTGGGTCTTGTCGTAATATTCTGTCAGCCAAGAGGGTGTCGGTGGCCAACAGAAGTTCCAAGACCGCATCCTCACAACCATCCGGATAGAAGGGGGGCATCGAAGCCCTGCTCATGACGAGGTTGAGATAGATCGCAGCATCGTGTTTGTAGATCTCTTCGTTGTCCCCTAGTCGACTCCACATAGCCTTATAGATCTCCCTGAGGTCCTTCGGTAGCAGTAGAAGGCGTTGCTTGAGTTCGGCCAGATCGTCTCCCTTGCCTAAGCCGTTTTGTAGGCTTCTGAGAGCCAACGCAACCCACAAGAATACTCCGTCTGCCATAGTGCATATAGCTAGAGAATGTCTATTTGCACTATGACTCCGGTCTATTTGCACTATGACCCCGCATTACCCCATACAAAACCCTAACCCCCGCCCGCGCTTAAATGCCAAGTCGCATTCACGGTCGCATTTGCGACCGCGACCGCGATTCAATTAAACAGGGCCTAAATCTCTCAATTCTGCAATAAAATTACAATTAACTACTACTATTACTCGCTAATTAAGCAATTCCTCTGTCACCTAACCGGCCGGAACATGTAGTTCAGCCACTACCTCGTGTCGCTTTCGTAACTCCTACAGTTAACAATACCTTATTAAATCCAGATACCTTCTTTAATCCACCCTTCTTTCCACCTCTCACCTTACCACTATTCATAACAGCTTAACCACCTCTAATAGCTGTAAGTTAGCTACTCTTTAAAGTAACACCCTCCTACTAGGAGGGCTTACGCTGTATAGAAAGCCGTACGCCTCCACAAACACCCCCATAAGCACGTCCCCTACAGCTTCCTCAGCCTCTAATAAGCTAGTTAGTAACTATAATAATAGAGCCTGTAAGGGTAAGGGGCTCCTCAGGGGGCCCTTAAGTCTCCTAGGGGGTCTGTGTAACCGGTATTACGGCCTAACTGCCTTAACAGAGTAGTTCCGTAAGTATCAGCACGTTAGTAATAAAGGTAAAAGCTGTAAAACTACACAGTCTTCCTCGTAAGGCGTAAACTCTATTAAACTCCTAATACTGTAAATAACTATCCTCGTCAGCTAAGCTTCTTACCAGCTATTAATAAGGGTGGAAGTCTTTACAGAGGATAGGGAGCTTATTAGCGTTATAACGTGCTAATAGATCGTAACTGCAGATAATACCATACTACCTTATAAACTAGTCTATACAGGGTTTTAAGGGGGGACGTGTTAAATAAGCCTTAATTGGAATAACTCCTAACATAATCCTCCACTAGTTAGTAATAAGCTCCATTACCTTAGCAAAGACAGAAATAGGCGTTTTACTAAGCTAATATTAATTAATATAATCACATTTAAAGGTGTTACGTTACTTAATAATAACCTTACAGATCTAGCGCTTTATTAACTCGACTATCTAGCACAACTACCATATAATTACTAAAACAGTGCTTTTACCGTTAATAATAAAGGACTTAAGATACTAATTTATAACTTTAATTAAAGAAGTAATTCTTTAGCTAAAGTTAAGGTTCTTATTAATATAGTAACTAACCTATTACTTAACTATAGGGAACTAAGCTGTTTCAAAGTAGTTAATAATCTTCTTCTATTAAGGAAAGAAGTCCTTTAACTTAGCCTAAACCGCTATATACTTATCAACAGTATAAGCGTAAATAACGCCCTCCCAGAGCTTATAAAGGCCGTATATTGAATACTCTACAGCCTTAAGAGCGGTATTAAGTCTTTCGTCAAACGGTCGGTTTCCACGATCAATAATAGCTTTATATTACTAGTTAATAACAGAATCTAAATCCTGTTCCTAATCGGCCTAACTTAAAGGTAGTTAAAGGCTTATTACGGCAGCGACAGCAGTTACAGCAGCTTTATCCCACAGCCTTTTAATATTTAAAGCAGTATTCTTATTAAGGTAAAAGATATAGATTTAAGGCTTAGCTTAAGGGTAAACTTTAATAACTAAGGCCCTACAAGCCTTATTATAATCAGTAATAGTTATAAAAAAGGGTTTAGTACCGATAAGGTTATAAATAAAGTTAACTTATTACATCAGCCAGTTAAAACCTTCTTACTTTTTATTATTAATAAAGCTAAATCTACAGGAGAAGGCCATACCAAAGTAACTAAGCCTTATAATTTAAAATAAAGCTAGTCCTTTATTATTCGTTTTATACGTGTTATTATATATCTAAACCTAGTAATTCTAGGCCTATTACTCCTTATATTAATCGTACGTCTAAAATAGGCCCTTTAGCTTCTAATCCTTATTATTATTATTATTACCTAAAGCCTCAGCTTACTTTATAGTATAGGAAATGCCTTTATCGTCAAGCAGTTTCATAATAGCTTAGAAGGGGGTATATTCAGCTGTAGTTTCCTTCTGCAGTTTATATCTATAGTTTTTAATCTAACACATATTAAAGAGTATACTAAGGAACTAGTTATGTAGGCTTATAGCGACCTTACAGTTCGAGATACTAATCCAGTCGGTAAAGGTAGTAATAAAGGCCTTATGTTCAGTATTAAGAACTGGTCTGGAATTAAAGCTATTATTAACGTGGTTCTCGTGGCCCTCACAGCCTTAATTAATCTCAAGAATCCACTTCCGGCCGTTAACAGTAAGAGCCTTAACAGTTACCTTCCAGAGGTAATCCATCTTTATAATATAAGTAAAGCAAGATATAGCTTTTAAAGGCCTAATTACACTTCTTTAACAACCAAATACTACTATACTGTAACTGAAGTCTTTAACTAGGTTAGTAAAGTAAATTCTAGTGACGCAGAAGCCAGCAGAGGCTGTAAACTCTTATAAATCGGCTTATAGTTCTTCTAAAAACCTATAGTGGTGGCTAAAAAGCTTATAGGTTGGCGGAAGGTTCGATAAAAGCTCTAGAGCAAGCTCAGGGTCCTCGAAAATAAGGCTATCATCGTCGACATCGATCTCGGGGTCGGCTAGCATCGCGCCATCACGCGGCGGGCTGTTTTCGGCCATCTAAACGCTAAGTTAGCCCGGTAAATCGTGTGCCGAATGATTAACTACCTTTAGAAGCAATAAACGCAAGTACGCGCGACCGTGGAATGGCGATGGCTCTGTTTAGTGGGGGGAGAAAAGTGGTGGCAGAACCAATTCAATTGCGCGGTGCGATGCGAACACGGTAAATGGGGTGCATTTGAGCGCGGGCGGGGGTTAGGGTTTTGTATGGGGTAATGCGGGGTCATAGTGCAAATAGACCGGAGTCATAGTGCAAATAGACATTCTCTATAGCTAAGATGAGATGCCGGTACTCCTCAACTTCGGAGTTGAGATGGGTTTCCGGAAACAGACTCCTGAGTGTGTGTGATGCGAACAGCCAGATATCGGCGTACGTCAGGTCCTGTATCTCAAACATGGGAAACTGCTTGAGATATTGCTGTAATAACGGCTCCGGGCGACTGGAAACACACAGCTTCAGTCGCGGTATGGACTGGAGATCGCGCAAAAGGTCTATAAGCCAAAGCTGTCCATCTGAAGGATCGACTTCATCGAGGCCGTCAATGAACAGACAGGAAGGGCGTATTGAAATTTGCAAGAGAAAAGACAGCACCGCTTTCAGTTCCTTCTCGGACCAGTCTGAGGTGGTATCTTGGCTTTTGCCAGTGGAAATTTTTGCAGGACGGCGTGGGAGTTCTCCGAGCTCGAGTGGATGAGCTGGTAGACCAGAGTGCACAGACACCCCTTGATCTTGGCTTCCATTGGTAGGCCGGAACTCCAGATGAAGTGCGAAGATATCATGAGATCATGCCGAGAAGATATCTTCCGTTGGTTGAGAATTTCGAGAGTCTTTGGGTGATCCGTCAGAAACATCATGAGCGTGCTCTTGCCTGATCCAGGCTTGCCGCAAATCCAGAAGAGACTCGCATCACGGCTTCTGAGCCACTGGCAGAAGTGACGGGAGGCATCTCGTACACGGGCTTCGTGTTTTGCTCTCTCGTATTTATCGAAAATGTCGTCATCCTTATCATCCTCGCGAGTCTTGCGTTCTTCACCCTCTGCGCTGTCGCCACTATCCTCGGACACGTCTGGATCGTTAAATATCCACTCGAATGTTTGGAAGTGGGGTTCCTTGATCTGGTTCCTTCTCTCGTTCATGGTGGGATACTTTAGACTTTTCAGCAGCCGATCATGCCTCGACTGCCTAGCAGCCTCGCTGTCTGACATCATCTGTTGGTCGTTCACGTCTTTCACTGCTCTGTGAACGGTTTTATATGCGATCGTCATGTCCGCCCCAAGTCTTTCCACTGTTGCATCCCGGGCTGGCTGTGCTGTCTCTCTCGTGATGTGCTCCCTCGTCGTCGTCGATTCCAGTGTGATGAGGTCCGTGATGTGTTTGTTTCCTCGAGAGAACGATTGGATGAAGCTGCGTAACTTGGAGTCGAGATCGGCGAAATCGTTCCGCTGACAGATACTGATTGCGTCTGTCCTGCTGCTGTAATCGGACTTTTGTTAATGCTTGACCTCTGACGGCAACGCGCTATAAGACCACCCTGGCCTGGGTTGTGTAACGAACCAAATATTAACCAGAAGGCGTGTTTCGAGTGTGTCCCGATGCACCTCCAACAGCCGTTCCAACTCTCTAATTTTCTTCTTCCTCGAGCTCGCCAGCGACTGGACACCCGCGACAGCAGATTCGACAAACTTCCCTTTCGCCTTGGCCGTCTTGGCTGTGTTGTTGTCCACCTCATCTTGGAGAGCCTTCGCCGCGTTGTTGCACTCTCTGGCTATCTTGAGAAGCTCGTGGTCTCTCTGTGCAAGGGGCTGGGTGGCGGCGGTGGCGATCGCTTCAGCATCGTGGAAGGCTTTGGTCAGGCTCCCAGACGCTCGAGCAAGCGCGACTGCTGGTTCGGGCGCTTGACCGTGCTCGAAGACGTGTCTGGAGAATTTGCACACATCACCAGCGAAGCCGAGGACCTGGAATACGTTACAAGCCAGCCCGAGGGCTGCCAAAGGCTCGAGGCCGGACATTTTGTCCTTGCTGTCGATGTGGATTGGAGCGGGGTTGAAGGGTTGAAGGGTTGAGGGGTTGAAATGCATGCGATGAAAGCTCAGAGCTGGGCCGGCAAAAAGCGGGGACAATTTGAGAGGTACCTATGTTACCAGTACTTCGTGCGTACCAATTCGTACCTACCTACCTCAGCTATCCAATAGAGGGGGATGAAATCTCGCTCCAAGCCTTGAAGCTGATGCCCCCGTCCCTCTGAGCCCGGTCTCGCCCAATCAGTGTTGTCTACGAAGTACAAGTAACTCAAGTACCTTCCACCGCCAAATGGGACACTCTGAGAAGAAAACCTTGAGAATTTGCCCCCGCACGAGGCGTCCGACATTTGCCTTCCCTCGTTCTGTTCTTGCCTAGGTTTCCATCTCTTCGTCACTCCTGCAGCGAGTGGGGAGTGGGCATCACCCACCAGACTCTGGCATTGGAGCAGACGGCAGCTGTTCGGTAGCGCTGGGACGTTCAAGTCAACCTCAACACCTAGCAGGCATTTCGAAGAGCGGCCAAATCCGTTCGGTTTGGCTTCTTTCTCCTTGTTCCAGGTCCGCTTCCTACCTACCCTACAGCCCCTTGAAGACCGACAAGCCATGGCGGATCTGTACGAAGATATCACGCATCGCCCTGATGGGCATCACATTCGCCTTCTATACTTGCAGCCCGGAAACCCCGATGAGACTCGCATGCCCGTGGCGCACCTGGAAGTCACCCTACTAGCGGCAGCGCCGTCCTTTGAGGCATTGTCGTACACATGGGGCGTAGCCAGGCGGGAGGAAGGCATCCGGCTGAATGGCGTGCTCGTCAGGACCACAGAAAATCTCATCGTTGCACTGCACTCTCTTCGCCATCCAGATCGCGTGCGGGTACTGTGGGTGGACGCGCTTTGCATCAATCAGGAGAATTGCGCAGAGCGATCGGCACAGGTCGCCATCATGGACCGTATTTACCGACGAGCAGATAAGGTCCTGATATGGCTCGGGCCGGCCGCACCGTGGATTGATGACACTTTCAAAGGCCTGGAAACGATCGCTGAGTGGCTTTGGCGGAGCCCATCCGTACTGGAAGATGCCGGGGTCATCGAATATCTCCAGGATATGGGGGTTGACCACCTCTCTCTTGCTCGCAGCGTGAGCAAGTCCGGACGGCGGCACTCAGGTCCCGACGAGGGAGAAAAATTCCTCAAGAACTTCATTAAGCTGAGACGCGGCGATTTCACCATAGCTCCCACGTTCAGCGATTTCGGAGGCAGTAATTCTCTAGGAATGGACATCTTGGCCCTTTTGAAGAGGGACTGGTGGTCCCGGGTTTGGATCGTCCAGGAGATCACCCTTGCTCGAGAGGCTGTGGTCGTCTGTGGGAAGCACTCTACCCCCTGGGATGTCTTTACCTTTGTCGCCGCCATTGACTCACTCAACTGGGGTTCGGGTGCTGGGAGATTCGCCGGAACTACAGCACGACTTGCGTCACTAGGTCGCACGCGACTGCGTATGTCCCGCACCGTCACCCCTCACCCCGGCCGCCCGCCGCCAGAGGGCTCGGGCTCAGTTGGCCTGCTGGAGAATCTCTCCCTGTTCCGATGGTCGAAGGCCACCGATGCCCGCGACAAAATCTTCGGTTTACTTGGCATCTCAAACCCCACCGGCATCGTAGCTGACTATAGCGCTCCGGTGTCCGCTTGCTTCATAGCCGCGGCCCAACACCTTTTGAGGAGCTCAGGCACACTCGACCTGCTTGACCTTACCGGCTCTCCCTATCTGGTCCGCCAGCACCAGCAACTTCCTTCCTGGGTGCCCGACTGGGGCTGCTACAGCAGGATCCCGGAATTCAGCGAAGAACAGAGGATTGAGCGCACACATGCTGCCGCCCTTGCTATTGCAGACCGCGTACAAACCGCAAGCGGGGGGCTGGTGACGGCATCGCTGGAAAGCCAGGTCCAATTCCACGGCGATACGACGCTTCTTTTAAGGGGAATGTGCATTGACAAGGTGACGGAACTGCTCGACCCTCTTCCGTACTGTCTAGAAACGGATCCCACAGACACTGAGTCGATGATGACAGCAATGGCCAAAAGTCGGAGCCTTCTCGACGCACTCCGGGTGCCGCTGGATGGGGTTGCCATGCAAGTGGAGATGGTGAAGCAAGAAACAAAAACTGTGTCGATGCTCTGTAGTATCGCAGACCTAGCCTTTTCACACTACGCTAGCCTGCAGCCTGAACCGGAAGACAACGAAAAGTTTGGTCGCTTGATCAGCCTGCTTCTACATGGCGGCGATGCCGGACGAGTGGAGGGCCTGAACGTTTTCCAGGATAGGATGGCATACCGGCGACCCATGCCCAACCTCCCCGACTTTCTCCGCAGGTGGTGTCTTACGTCTTGCGAGTTAGGCATGAAGATCGGCCGCATGGCCAAATCGGGTGCTATGACCGTCAACTATGCGGAGCTGCTCCTCATGAACTTCGGCCTACGTGTGACAATCACACGCGACGAAAGGTTTTGCCTTACCCCTGCCGCGTGTCGCCTAGGTGACCAGATCGCGCTCTTACGTGGTGGCAGAAAGCCCTATGTCGTTCGGGCAGGGACAGATAAAAACCAGTGGATGGTGGTCGGGCCGTGTTTCATGGACTCTAGAGATGTGGCCAAGCTCCGCGAAGTCTGGCAGGACGAGGCTACCGAGGAAATGGCTTTCGAGTGATAGTCCAGGGAGGGCAGGGGGAGGGGG